>Ga0307507_10001782_pt1 | contig 47332 bp, 12 predicted proteins | sample 7_EM_MG_FD_207223 | JGI IMG/M metagenome (GOLD analysis project Ga0307507, IMG submission 207223) | Populus trichocarpa ectomycorrhiza microbial communities from riparian zone in the Pacific Northwest, United States - 7_EM | ecosystem: Host-associated > Plants > Roots > Unclassified | place...
AATAATATATAATAGTATTTTACGCTAGATATACTACCGTCTAAGCAGAAATATATTACTATACTAAAATATTCTTATATAGAGAGCTCCTAGCTAAGCTAAAGGCTACTAAGGTAGTTATAGATTAGCTTATATAGATAAACCTCCTACTATACCTTTTACTAGCTAGAAAGCTAGCTAGGGTAAAAAAAGGAGGCTAAGAAATACTTTAAAGGGAGGAGGATAAATACTATAGATATAGTAGAATGTAGTAGAATGTAGTAAGTAACGCGCCTTGGTACTATTATACTAATATTTCTTTTTTAGAAAGTAAAAGAGTTATAAAAAAAGTAGTAGTCTTACTAGGCCTATAGGCTATAGAGCTATAGATAATAATATAGACGGTAATATATATAGTATATATTAAATCCCTATACCTCCTATTTTATATCTATCTTCTTACTACTAACCTTACTACTAACCTTACTACTAACTATCTATATTACTAGCCTTATAGGCCGCTAGTTTATATTCTACTTAAATAACTAAAGTAACTAGAAATAGAGCCTAGGCCCTAACTATATACCTACTAAATAGACCTAGGAGTATATATTAAGATAGCTTTTCTATGCGCCTTAAGAAGACACCTACTTATACCCAGTAGTTATTAATTAGAAAAGAGGCTATATAGACTATATAATAGTAAAAGGAGAGGTCTTATCTAGCTCTAGCTATATAGTTTCCCTTTTATATATTATATCTACTTATATAGACCCGCTATATAAACCTTAACGGGAGTTGTAATAGTATAATTAAATATCTTATCTTTTTATAGAGTTAATTAATATATATTAATAAGTATAAAATAGGATAAGATATTTAATTACGCTATTGCAGCTCCTATTAGGGTCTATATAGCGGGTCTATATAAGTATATGTAATATATAAGAGGGAAACCACATAGCTAAGGCTAGATAATACCTCTCCTTTTACTATTATATAGCCTATATAGCCTCTTTTCTAATTAGGAACTACTAAGTATAAGTAGGTATCTCCTTAAGGCGCTATAAAAAAGCTATCTTAGTATATACTCCTAGGTCTATTTAGTAGGTATATAGTTAGGGCCTAGGCTCTATTTTTAGCTACTTTAGTTATCTAAATATAATATAGGCTAGTAATAAGAAGGTAGATATAAAATAGGGGTTATAGGGATTTAATATATACTATATATACTACCGTCTATATTATTATCTATAGCTCTATAGGAGAAGCCTTATATAAAGGTTATAAACTAGGTTAGTATAGCTATTTAAATAACTATCTTTACTTTAATAATATTAATATATAGCTCCTATTTAAGCTTTTAGCTAACCTATACTTCTAATACATGGAAGTTACTAACTATAACCTTTATATTAAACTTCTTATAGCTCTTTATAAAGTAGACAAGGTAATACTTTTTAGGGGTAAATACTACTCTATATTAGCGTGCCTATATTATATATACTTTATATACTTTATACGCTCTTTTTACAATTCTATAGTTCTTCTCTATAGTTTTACTATATATTAGTATATTAAAGTCGTTAATAAACCTAAATACCGTAGTAGTGCCCCCTTATAGCTCTGGTAGCAGTATATAGGTAAAGAAAAGAATTTTTTTTAGTAATAGCACTAAACCTTAGGATATACTAGCATTTATCTATATTATTTACGCTATCTAGCCCCTAATTAAGAGCCTCGTTAATTAATCCTTAAGAAAGGACGTTATAAACTATGCTATCTAGTAGGGCTATTAATAGGTATATATTTACATTATTAATTTTATACTTTTATTATACTATACTATAGGGGCTATTTTATAGTAAGGGTATATATATATATATTAAGTGCCTTAGTAACTAACTATAACTAATATATATATTATTCTATATAGTATATCTAGTACTAAGTTAAATACTTATTACCTTTTAAGTTATTTAGTAACTAAGTAATATAAAGCTTATTACTTTATAATAGACGCTTATATAGGTAATTATACAACATTTATAGAGCTATTTATAAAGCTATCTATAAAAACAATTATATAACAATTAATTATATAGGTGGTTATATGGCCAATTATAGAACCTTCCTAATATATTAGTGCTGCGTATTAGTAGAGCTTTAGGGCTCTATATAGGGTCTCGACCAGAGCTTCGAGCAGAGCTTCGAGCAGAGCCTCGTGCAGAGCTTTATATAGAGCTTTGTATAGGCATTCGTGCAGGCGTTCGTGCAGGCGTTTGTGCAGGCGTTTGTGCAAGCGTTTGTGCAGGCAGCGGAGGAGCAATAAAGCAGGTAATAAGGTACAGAATTAATCTAGATACAATATATTAGCCATTTAGGTATCTATCTGTTATAAATATTAAGGATTAGTAATGGTTGATGGCTATGGCTAAATGTTTACTGTTTTGGTGGTAATATTTTAGGCGAAACGTAGCGGTAACCACCAGGCCATTCGCAATAATTTTAGCAGCGTTAGAATCGCCCTGCAAAGCTCTAGAACGTAACGTTGGTCGATTATTTATAAAGGCATTAGTTCGTTGTTGATTAATGGCTAAAAATTTAGTGTGGCGCGTGAGTTTGTATGAGAATCATATATAAATTGGCGCGAGGGACTAACAAATTTCCGAACCGTGTACCAGACGACAACAACATAAGATAATTAATCTGTTATGTAAGCAGCTTATAATTGGCTGATCGTCTGGGACGAGATAATATTTAGCTAACTATTAAAGAAAGACGGATTAGAATATCTTTTAATATTCTACTATTAGGAAAGGATAAGGTAATATTAAAGATGCCTTAGTTATAGGAGTATAATTTAAAGATTAATTAGGTTATAGGTTAGGTTAATATTAAAAATACTTAATGCCGTAGAATATAATAAACTACTAAGATAGTGTAGTATTAGGTTAGAGTAATATATAAAAAGACTAAGTAAGGCTTAAGTTATATACTAAAGAGATACTATAAGTATAGTAAAAAGCTATAGAGCCTAGAAAGTAAAAAATTATTAGAGTATATAGTATAGGATTATAAGATAAAATTAGAACTAGGAATAAGTTTAAAGTTTTATCTAATTTATAAGCTAACCAAAGACAAGTTAAGAGCACTTAAGGAGTTTATCTAATAAAATCTATAAAAGAGATATATTAAACTATTATAGTTATTAATAGGATATTTAGTACTATTTATACTAAAGAAAAACGGAAAACTTAGGCTATAGTTAAATAGTATTATAAAAAATAATAGGTATTCTTTACCCTTAATTAATAAAATCTAAAATAGAATTAGTAATACGTAAATCTTTATTAAAATAGATTTAAGATAGGCGTACTATTAGATTAGGATTAAGGAAGGTAATAAATAAAAGGTAGCCTTTAGGTTAAAGAAAGGACTATATAAGCTATTAGTTATATAGTTTAGACTTATAAATACACTAGCAACGTTTTAGAAACAAATTAATAGTATATTAGGAGAGCACCTTAATAATATTATTATCTACTTAATAAGTAAGGAGGAATATAGAAAATATATTAAGTAGGTCTTAAAGAGACTATAAGAGGAGAAATTGCTAGTAGTAATTAAGAAATATAAGTTCTTTACCAGAAAGACTAATTTTATTAAATTTATTATTAAACTGAGTAAAATCTATATAGACTTAAGGAAAGTTAAGGCTATAGTAAGTTAGTAAAAACTAGAGAATATTATATAGTTAAGATTGTTTTTAGGGTTTTATAACTACTATAGGAAGTTTATTATATAGTAGTTAAAGAATATTAAACTATTTATAAAACTTATAAAGAAAGAGAAACTATAGGTATAGAGTAGTAAATAAAGAAAGCTATTTAAGGAACTTAAAGAGTTGTTTACCTAGGACCTAATCCTTAAGATTTACTAACTATAATTAAAGACGGTTATAGAAATAGACGTATTAAACTTTATACTAAGAGTATACTTAATATAAAAGCACTAGGATATATAGCATCTAGTAGTATGTTATAGTTAAAAGATAATACCACTGGAACTGAACTATAATATCTATAATAAGGAGTTATTAGGTATAGTTACAGCACTTAAGGAATAGAAAGTATTTTTATAAGGTATAGAAAAACTATTTATAGTTAAAATAGATTATAAGAACCTAATAGGGTTCCTAATAATAAAGGAGCTTAATTATAGATAAGTTAGATAGATAGAGATGCTTATAGAATATTATTTTAAAATTTAGTATACTAAGGGTACTAAAAATGTAAGAGTAGATGCACTTAGTAGAAAGGTAGAGTTGTAAAATAATAAAAAGCTATTAGGGGCAATGTTATATGAAGATAAGGATAAATTAATTAGGTATAATTATTCTAAGATTATAGTAATTAAAGAAGAAAGGACCTATAAGATGCTAGAAAGTAAGTAGTTATAAAAGATCTAAAAAGTATAAAGTAAGAATTTAGACTTAGAATAGTACAAGCACTAAGAAGCTATATATGTACTAAAAGAAATTGCAGAGGAGTTTATAAGGAAATTCTATAAGGGAATAACTTAAGCATATAATAGAGCTATAGGCTTAGTATTAAGACTTTAAGAGGAATATATTATTTAAGGAATTTAAGAATTAGTAAGAAAAGTTATAAAGGAGTATTTAGATTATTAAAAAAATAAAGTAATAAGGTATAAGCGGTATAGAGGGCTATAACCTATTAAAATACTAAAAGGACTATAGGAGGTTATATTATGGGACTTTATTATAAAGTCACCTAAGTTAAAGAACCCTATTACTGGATAGGATTATAACGTAATCCTTATAATAGTAGATAAGTTAACTAAATAGGGCTACTTTATAGCATATATAGAAGAAATCTTAGCGGAAGATATAGCTAGAATCTATATTAAAAAAGTGGTTATAAGATATAGAGCACTAATAAAAATTATATTGGATAGAGATTTAAGATTTATAATAGTATTTTAGGAGGTATTTTTAGCGGAATAAGAGGTTTATATAGTAATATTAATAGTATATTACCTATAAATAGACAGATAAATAGAAAGACCAAACTAAATATTAGAATAGTATTTAAGGCATTATATTAATTATATATAGAATAATTAGGTATTATTATTACTAGTTATATAATTTATATATAATATAACACTATAGGAAGGGATAGGCATATTACTCTTTAAGGCAAATTACGGATACAAATTAAGAATATTATTATTGCTATATTAAGTAAAGAAAATAAATAGTATAGTTAAGTAAAGAATAGAGAATCTAATAAATCTTTATATATATCTTAAAAAAACAGTTAAATTATAAAAAAAAAATAAAAAGGTACTATAACGCTAAGAGATTTAAAGGACTAGATCTTAAGGAGGGGGATAAAGTATAGCTACTATATAAAAATTTTAAGAGTTAATAATTAAGTAAAAAGTTAGACTATATTAAACTAGGGCTATTTATAGTTAAAGTAAAGATCTTAGAAGTTATATATAGACTTAACTTACTAAAGAAAATTAAGATCTACCCTATATAGTATATTATAAAGTTCTCTACCTATTAACTAGGCTCTGGATCTCGTTCACCATATAGCCCACCAGAGCTCTTGCTGCACCCGGCCCAAAAAGACCAAAACTAACCAAAAGAACCCTGAAAATCACCCAGAGAATCCCCCTAAGATGCATACATCGCAGGGGAGGCACACGTCGAACGACGGTGGTTTGTACTCGCGCGCGACCGCCAGAACTACGCCTAGCAATGGCCCTCCATAATAAAGATAGGCGAATACTACACCATAAAGCGGAAATACCTCTATCAAGAAAGCATCTGACAAAATATAAAGCCTATTAGACGTGTCTAGTATCCAGAATTGCGGGGGAGTAACTGTTAGCTATAATAAACTAATGTAGCTAGTAGAATGGCTCCGCCAGTCTAGTAAACCTTAGGCGCCCCTTTAGCAAACCCTTAATTAAATTCTCTAACGGCTAAGTAAAATTAAAAATAAACAAAACCCCTCTTTACTAGTAAACCGCACCTGGGCCGCTATAGCTGCGCTTTTATAGCACAGGAAACCTACCCCCTATAAGATAATAACTGGGTATATAATTATAATATAATCAAATATAGAAAAAGCAGAGGGGCTTAGGGAATAATTAGAAATAGAAGTCCTTATAAAGATTTATAAAGAGGTCCACAACGCTGTTGCAGTCCAACACCTTAGGAGCGGAGATATTAGAGTTACCCTAAAGGACTAATAGGCAAAGAAACGAGCCATAAGGGCAGGGGACAGGCTAGGTAAACGTATTGGCATAAAAGTACTCTGTGAGGATTACCTAGTTAAAGTCCTAGCGGTTTCTATAAGCCTTAGGGTAGAAAAGGGACGCTAGGCGGATAATATAGCAATTATATAGAAGATAGTAAGATAAATGGAACGCCTTATTTTAGGACTTAAGATCACCCGAATCTAATGGCTTTAATAGGAAAATATAAACTAAGCATATAATAAGAACAATAAGAGGATATAAAGGTCGCTAGAGACTTACTAGGGAGACGCTAGATAAATGCATAGCTCCCTTATTATCAGTATATATACACTAGGAATGCAAAAACTCCTTATCTAAAAAGGAATAATTATAAATGGCCTTATATATAACACAAGACTCTATAACCACAGACTACACCTAGAATGATGCTATTGCTATATATAATAGGGACACACCTAAACCACATACGCAGTATAGGTGTGCTGCGGCCACTGTATAGGCCCCTATAATATAAGACACTACTTAAACTAAGACTAAATAAAATGCGCAAACTGCCACCGAAGCACATATAAGGCGTAGGAGAGAGAAGACTGTATTAAATATAGGAGACAGTAGGCAAGGGCTTAATAGCTACAGGAATAACTGCACGCTAGGTTATATAAATGGAAATAACAAGCAATAAGCTAGGGGGATATAGGTGCCTTTCTAGCGTTTCCTACCTTTAGTAATAGGGGGCTAGGCCAGCTATCCTAAGCCTTAATAGGCTAGAAGTGGCGCCGCGTAATATTACCAGACCAAATAGGGATATAAGGGTTACAGGGGACATAAGGGTTATAGGGTATATAAGGGAGAGGACGCCCTGTAGGAAGACCCCTATGGATATCTATAGCAAGCTTAAGACCAGGGTAATTAAGAATTAGACTTAACGCGGTAAATATAACATTTTTAGCTAACCTATAAAGGGCATATAGCCGACTAGTAAGATTAGGGGAAGAACTGGAGACAATAACAGATTTAGATATAGAAGCGCTAGTAGGAACATAAGATACGGAAATGGAAAGCTCTATATAAAATAAGTAGCAACTAGGGTTTAGATATAAGAGATAGAAGTTCTAAATATCCTAGAGAAAGTGGAAATAGAAGAAGTGAGGAATAAAGGAGAGATAAAGAACCCTTACTAGGAGTCCGCCACCTATCCATTATATAGTATAACTGCGGCAATACAAACCACCGTCTTGTAAGGCCCCTACTAGACAGTTTAGACCTAGAGAAACACTATATCCTTGCTATATAAGAGCTGTATTATAATACCTATATATAATTAACATACTGCCCCTAAGGATTCTAGCTCCTATATGAACCAAAAGCAGCTATACGCGTGTGCTTTATAATTAGTAAGGCTATTAGCCTGTCCTTATAGTTATAGCAGGCAATTAACCTAGATATTGCAGTTATAACAATCTAGATATATAGCGGACCGGTATAAATTATTAATGTATATAACCCTAGGGTTAAAGGCGTCCCATAAATAGAGAATATTATATTGGTAATAAGCTTACTGGAAACTAAAGGCACAGAGTCTATTTTATTAGGAGATATAAACCTCTACTATCTATGGTGGGGAGGTATCTATATTGCTGCTAACTAATAGGCAGAGTGCCTATTAAGAGCTATAGATATCTGGGGCCTTAAGCTAGCTACCCCCCTAGGAGTAATTATATGGCAATAAGGCACTGCTAGAAGTATAATTGATCTTATATTTATGGACAAAGGCCTATACTAGAGACTTGAAAGGTGTAACCCTAAAGAAGAATGGGCACTTGCCTTAGACTATATCCCTATCCAGATATAACTAGATCTAGATATTAAGGCGCAACCAAACAGTAAAAGATATGTAATAAGGAAGCTTAAGACAAATAGTTTCCTTAGTATAGTTAAATAATAACTTTAAGACCTAGAAGAAATTTACCTAATACTAAATAAGTAAGGCTTATTAGCTACCCCTAAGGAAATTAACTAAAGACTAGAAAGGATCCAGGTAGCAATTAAAAATGGGCTAAAAGAGTACTGCCTAGTCTTAAAACTGGGCCCCTATACGCGATATATGTGGTCTGTATAATGCGCGGTTCTTATTACTAGCCAATGACGAGTAAGAAGGAAATATATAAGCAGCTATAACCCTAAAGATAAGAGATAATATAAAGACACAAGAAACCAGTTAAAGAATACTCTAAAAAATGAAGTAAGGAACAACTAGAGATAGTGTATAAATAAGTATACTTCTAACCTAAGCCTCCCCTATAATAAGGGCCTTTAGGCTATGGTAAAATAGTTAAAGAAAAAGGTAGGGCGCCTAGTAGAAAACCTACACCTACCACCCCTATAAAGAGTAGGGGAAATATAGGCCACTAATAATAATAATAAGAAGGTAAAGATCCTTATAGAAAGGTTCTTCCCCTAACTGGCTCTAGCAGACCTTAGTAATATTATAGGTAAAATACCGGTAACTCGTCTACGGGTTAACAGCGACATGATAATAGAGGAAATGGCTAGAACTATTAGCCGCCTTTTAAATAATATAGTACTAGGACCAGATAGAATTCCAAATAAGGCCTTAAAAACCTGTGGACCACTTATAGTACCTTGGCTTGTAGATATAGCTAAAGTATACTTTACTATAGGCTACTATCCACGACTTAGAAGATCTATAACGACGGTTATTCTATAAAAAGAAGGTAAAGTAGATTACTTAATCCCAGGAAGCTACCGCCCTATTGCCTTAAAAAACACCCTTAGCAAAATCTTAGAAAGGGTAATAGCGGACTATATAGTAGATACGGCTAAGGAACACGCCCTATTACTACAAAGTTAAATAGGGGTAAGAAAGAACCGCTTAACACTATTAGCACTTACGCTACTCGCTACCACCATTAAGTCTATATGGGCGATGCGAAGGGACTTTGTAGTATTAATGCTTAGCTTAGATATTAGTGGTGCCTATAATAATATACCCTATAAGCGCCTCCTATATATTCTTAGGGCAAAGGGCTTTCCAGAATGGATTATATAATTTATTTAAGGGTTTATAGGCCAGAAAGAAATATTACTAGTCTTTAGCAGATACTAGAGCCCCCCTATTACAGTTATAACAGGATTACTATAAGGATTACCCCTCTTACCTATACTCTTCCTTTTCTTTATAAGCAACCTACTTGACTTCTTTAAGGAAGGGGCGACCTAGGGGATAGGCTTTATTAACGATATAAACCTAATTATATACAGCCTAACAGCCGTAGAGAATTGTAGAACACTAAAGAAAGCCTATAATACCTATATAGAATGGGCAAGATGATACGGAGTTTAATTCTTACTAGAGAAATACTAGCTAATCTACTTTATAAGAAAACGCAACCAATCTGCAGATCTCTAGCATGCAATTTATATTTAAGGCTTTAGGGGTTAACTAGTTTAAGGCCTAAGAGTATTAGGAGTATAGGTAGATAGTAAGCTCTAGTAGAGCGCATATGCGTTATAAGCGGCCTATAAGGGCCAAGTATAGTATATTGCAATATCCAGGATTATTAATTCTATATAGGGTCCATGCTTCCAGAGGTTACGCCTACTATATATAGCAGTTATCCGGCTAACCATAATGTATAGATCCAGTATTTGGGCCATAGGAGAATCCGAGAAAGGCCCCCCTAAATTACTCCTTAAACCACTCTAAAAGGTCCAAACAGATTGTCTCTAGAGTATAATAGGCGGGTATAAGCGAACGGCTATAGTACTGCTTAAGAAGGAAGCTAATATCCCCCCCCTATAATTATATATTAAAGCCGCTGCAATGCAAAGGGTGTAAAGGGAGCGCAACTTTAATATTATAAAGTATATTAAGACACGCCTAAATAAACTATAGAGTAACCCTAGGGTGCCCTATAGGAGAACAAACCAACAACCCCAAAGTAGGGAAGATATATTAGAGAAACAGGTAAAGAAAGTAGAAGAAGAATAGTGCCGTATTAGGGCCCAGGCCTATATAGAGGAGAAAGGGAGACGCGTAAGAGATTAGTAAAGATAATAGTAAGAAAGAGAAAGGAGCTAAAGTAAAGTATAAAAGAGTACTGGAAAACCATCTACCGTAATATAACACTGGTTGGACCAACACTGGAGAGGTATATAGGAGTTAAAGGTACAGAGGCTGTTTTAGGTAAAAGGAACCTAAGCTATAGCATGGTTAATACTATGGGGGGTAAACACCTAAGGTCTCTAAGAAGGCCTAACAAAGGTGGAAAACATAATAGCAACACTCTTAAGAATAGGAATAATAGGACTAAAAGATTAGCTCTACTGGGTGGGTGTCCTAGTAGGTAGCTTAAGATGTAAATATAGCTGGCTAAGATAGACACCAAAACATATAATACTGTTATGCCCCCTACGCACCAACCGAGAAGCAATACTCTTAGTAGCTGGCACAGAGAACTATAATACACTACTCTTAATATAAAAAGGTCTCAAGGCGATTACCCAGTGGCTTATTAGCTAAAATGTACTAGACCAGTTCCGGGTTGCAAAGGAAATAGTAATAAAAGGCAAAAAGGCGAGTACTAGGCGCCCCTTAATAACTCTACAGTAGTAGAGTTAAGTTTGCGATACTAGCGCGTCCGTAGGCTTATTACGGCAGCAGTAGTTCCCAAGGAGGTTATAAAGTAAGGTAGTAGAGCACCATAGGTAACTCGTAGGCGCCCTATATGCAAGTCCTAAAAGGCGGGGAGATGGATTATGGGGTTTTCTTATTTTCTCAAATAGAGTTTTCTCCTTATATGTAAATAAGGAGTAGTCCGCGTGGGCCTAATAGGGATCCGAATCGGACGTTAAGCAATGAATAATAATAATAATAGTATATTATAATGCTAGAGCCAGTATATAGAAATATTAAGCCACTAGTTTATAAAGTGGATATATATAGAGGACAAAAAAAATAAAGAGAAAGTTTTAAAGATTATTAGTTATAAGGATATTAATAATAAAATATAGTATAAGGTTAAGTAGATAGGCTATAATAAGACTACTTAGGAGCTATTAATTAACCTATAAAACGCTATAAGAAAGGTATAGAAGTATTAAAAGAAATTAGGTTAGGCAGTATTAATAAAAAAAGATTACTAAAAAATAAGTCACTTAAGGGGCACCTAAGAGGAGTAACTACTATATTACTTAGAGTTGTTTCCATCTTTATTAGATAAGAATTCTTTTTTTTATCTTCTTCTATTTATAAAGACCCTATTTAATAAGATAAAGTTTGTAGGTATCACAAGGTAATATTACGTAGCTATAGTTCGTAGATAGTATAATAATTGTTGTTTTTATTATATTACTAGAATGAGGAAGGGCGAGGAGCCTAAGACTCCTCGCCACGCTAGTGCCGCGGCGTCACGTAACGACCGCTTGCCTTATTCCTAACACTAGCAACTCTTCTTTTGTGGTTGCTATCTATATACAAATGCTACTTAACTAGCGTAATAAATATTAATCCTCCTTACTTACTATTGCTATTATAATATAAGTCTTGCTGTCCTAAAATTTGCCTCTTAGCACATAGTGCTTTCTTGCTTAAAGTCGTAGGTGGATATCATATTAGGGCCGCCAAGGCGCTAGTTATAAGCAAGCCAATAGCAATTTTCCATCCTGGGGATGGAAAATCCTGATTGGTTAGCAGAATTTAGGGTCGGCAGACCGAAATCATTAAATATGGCCTAAAAATCATATGTGGAAAGTGACCTCGAATTGCTATATCTCCTACTCCCTCTTAACCTAACCTTTAACTCGTATACATAGAGTATTTGTGTTAACAAACGTCCCTAGTGCCTTATTTAGGTTTGCCTTCGTCATCGCATCTACTGGGTTATCTTGTCCATTAATCTATTAAATTTTAAAGAGCTTTTAACGCTTATAGGATTGCCAAAGTGCTATAATATTGATTATAAGGCGCTTCTCCTTTGTGGTGCCAAGCTTAACTAAATACTTGTAGAGGGAATATAAGTCGGTGCACATAATTATAGGGATAACGGGAAGTTTGAGTTAATCTATAATTATCTTTAGGGTAGTTCCAATTGTAATTATAATATTAACTCCGCTAACTATTCTATATATCTCTAACGCTAGAATGCTTTAAGTAACGTATTTACTCTTAGTTAAGCTCTAATAGATAAGATTACTATAGATTGTAAAGTTATTCTCTCTAGTAGATTTGTTTGTAATAATAATTTTATATCTTAGCTAGGAGCTAAAATCTTTGTTATTTATAAACAATCTATTAACAAACACAAAGAGCTTAGCGGTAGGAAGATTAATAGGCACGTAGAGTAGTCCCCAATTAAGATAGTTTATTTACCAGGAAAGACGTTTATTTAGGGCAAAAACGTTATCCTTAGTTGGTTCCTGGTATTAAGCGGCAATAGAGAGATTAAAGGAAGCCTTAGGTTAACAGATAGAAGCAATATAAGCTCTATAAGCGCGTTGCTCCACGTATCCTTGCTTTAGAGAAGTAACGTTAATAATATTAATCTTCTTTCCTTAACCCTTCTGGCGCAAAGCAATGGAATCCTTGTTTAGGGAGAGGATACATCTATTAAAGAGTAATGGTATTATTAAATTAAGCTTTTTCTTTAGCTTTGCTATAAGGTTTGCCTTTATTAGCTCGTCTTCTTTAAGAGCTAAGAATTGGTCGTCTCCTAAGATAATTATATTATTAGTTTATATGTCAACAATTCCAAATAGAGTTCCTATAGTTATAATAAGGAAGCAGGGGTTAAATATAAAAGTAGTTATTAAAAGCTTCTCTTTATAGTGCTTACTATAGGTAGCCTACTAATAAGTTCCTGCCTTTATAATTCTATATAATAGCTTAAACACGACTATAATTGTATCTTTAGGATATTGGTGGCGAATTTGCTCTAGAAAGTATACCAATATTAAGCACTAAAGGTGCGTCTCTAATTAGGTGTAGGCCTAAGTAATATCTTATAAATAAACCGCCATTCTATTCTTTATTAAGGAGGGAGCTAGCGCAATAATAACTTACTAACTAGCTTGTTAAATTGTGGGAGATTATATAAGAATTACCTCCTTACTATTATTATTGTAACCTTGGATAATAAGTCTTAATTTCTTAAATAGGGCGTTAATAGCTTTGCCCTTAATCTTATTAACCATTCTTAACTTAAAGATGCGAACTCTATTAAACTTAATAGGGTCATACTTCTCAAATTTAAAGACTCCTCTTATAATAAGGCCGTTAATCTCCTACTTATTAGATACTTAGAAAGGAGCTTTTAAAGTTATAATATAACCTTCCTTTTAGAGCTATTTTATAAGTTTAAAGTTAGCCTTCTCCTTAGCTGTTATAAAGGCCATTAATAGCTTAACTCTATTCTTAATAGCGGCAACAAATTGCTCTTTAAAATTAATAAGATGTTGGCGATTTTATAATCCCTTTAGGCGACCTCTACCGCATTATAGTTACAGCGTATCTACTACAATTATATTAGAATTGTGGTTGCCTTCTAGAGCACATTAATTATAGCTCTCCTTTAGGGCATTTTCTATGGTATCCTATAAAGGCTCGGAACTGTTATCTTTATAGTAAGGCTTAATAATAGTTAAACGGAATTAAGTGGGTTTATAAGGCATCTAAATAGTATAAGTCTAGCTATTAATTATAATAAGTTAATATAGGCCTAACTATCCTCCCTTTTTACGCCATACGCATACCTTAGACTGGAGTGGCAGATTAAATATAGTTAAGGTATTTAGGCCATTTCTTATTCCTAGTATGTTATTAACTTAGCGTATAGCGTAAAGATGTTATACCTCCTTTATTACCTTGTAAATAGCCTCAGCTCATTACACAATGGAGGGAGATAGTAGAGAATTGTTAGTTATTTAAGGGTAGGCGCTAAAGACTAGCAATATAGGTACAAGTTTATCTGGGCCAGCAGAATCGTTAACAGCTTTAATAGCTATTTATAAGGTAAGTTCTTTGCTAGCGTCCTCTAGTTCTAAAGAGATAATCTTATATACGCGGCGTAATAGTGTATAATATCGCTCTACTTTTCTAATACTATTATATGCCTTAATAGAGACTTCCTTAACCTTAATTGCCATTGCCTTTATCTATTATTGAAACTCTATAGATAAGAAGTTCTTTCCTATATTATAGACGATTTAATTAGGGGGTCCTAGGTAGATATTAATCTAGTATAATTAAAGGGTATTCTATATGTTCCTAGCTAACATATCCTTTAAGAAACGTGCGGCTTGGAAGGAGGTTAAGAAGTTAATAACTTAGAGTACTAGCTTGCCGCTAAGATATATAACATTAATAATAATATAAAAGTTAAAGTTGTAGTTATCTTTAAGGGTGAACTTAAATCGGCTAGGGGACTTTTAGTTTATTTGGCAGTAATAGTAGTACTTTATAAGATGCTTAATTGCCTTAACCTTAACTTTATAGCCTGCTCGCTGAAGAACCCTAAGCAATCGGTAAATAGATAGGTGGCTAAAATGATAGTATAGTTAACGTAACTCTAACTTAGTTAAATAGCTCTAAGCAACACTCCTTTCTGGTTATTAAAGGAGCAGCTAAGGATGACCCTACTTATATATAATAGGCACCTGATTATCTCCCTACACGAGTATATTTTTAAGGTTGTTGAGCTTAACGCCTAATTTATCTATATCCCTAATACAGAATAGAAATAGAGTGTTTGCGGGAATAATATGGAAAGTAATATATCCTAAGGGGGTTTAGACCCTAATTGTGCTAAGAGAGATTATGGTACCCTTACTAAAGCGTATTATATATTGGCCTGCCATTAATTAGTTAATCTGAATAGAGTTATTAAGCTGCTAAAGGGCTTAAACTTAAGGTTCTCCTGCTATAGATACTCCTATAGCTCTAGTATCTGGCATAATACTATAGAAGACGTTTACTAAGTATCTATTATTAAAGGAGAACGCGGAGCTTTCCTTTAGCTTATTAAAGATATCTAACTTCGTGATAGAATGGAGCGTAGATTAGTTATTAAGAATAGTAATGGTTTATATACCATCTACCTTACCATACTTAGTAAAGTATTGGTTAGGAGAGTAGTCCTTAATTTCTATATCTATAAGGAGCTGTTTGGTCTTATTAACCTTACCCTTAAGATCTTCTACGCCTTTATATTAAACCAGGAAGCTTTAGAAGTAGGCCACAATAACCTTATAATTTTTAACATTTCTTGCACTCTGATAAAACTTATTATATACCTTTTTTTGCTTATTAAGGGATTGTCTAGTTAACTAGCAATTTGGCTTTTTATAAATATAGCACTTCTTCTAGTAATTACTTTGAAATAAACCTCTATAAGGACCTCCATAATTGCCTTATAGTCGATGTTAATCGTACCCTTTGCCGTATTCCCTACCACGGCCACCATATATTTGGTCAGTCCAGTTATAATTATATTAGTCGGGAATACTTGGTTGGGTAGGGTTTTTGGTATAGAACTATTAAGATTCTTATATTCGCATCGCAGTACCTATAGTAGAGCGTAGCTTGGTATATACTCCTTTAAACATATCCGCAGGTTTGTATAGCGCTAGATTGCACTTAGGAACGCTATAGTAGGCTAAGATAACCTAGTCCCTTAGGCTGTTCTTATTTTGGTAAGTTTTGGTAAGGCCACGTTAGATTTTCTAGAGTTTATTAAAGAGTAATTAAAGGTACTCTAAATAAGTCTTTATTAGGTTAGAAGTAATAACTCTCTAGAATATAGTCTCCCGCTATTTAGATATATAAAGTTAGCAATTCTTATTAGTCTTAAAGTGAGCTCTAGTAAGCTAAAGTATTATATTAAAGCTATAGTTTTTACCTACAATATGGTTGTAATAGAATGTCGCCATTTATCCCTTTAATATAATAGAGAAAGCGTGGTGGTACTAGTGGCCTTAAATTCCAACCTTATTGCAACAGTTGTAAATGACCTATAGTTTTGTTTTAAGCATATTATATAGTTCTCCTCTAAACTTCTTTTCTTTGTCCAAATATACCTTCATTAGATTTGTGATTTCTCATAATAAAGGCTCACTAGTTGGCTAAAGTGGAGGCAGTAGAGGAGGTAGAGGAAAAGTACCTCTAGGTGGAAAAGTACCTCCAGGTAGAAGGGTACCTCTAGGTGGGAGAGTAGCGTTCTAGGGGTTTAGATACAAATTAAAGTTGCCTTCTAAAGAATATTGGTTGGTTTTGGGTTTCCGTAGTTAATATATAATCTTAGCTTCCGTCCATACTGGCTCCTCTGTTCTAATAATAACGGCCTAAATATTACTAGTAATTAGGTTACCGTTCTTAGCAATATATACCCCATTTTTATAGAGGAAGTCTTGAAAATCCTAGATAATATTAATATTTCTAAGTGCCTAGGTGTCGGCAGTCTATCCCACAAAATCCTCCCTAAAATATTCTCATAGTTGTACATCGGCGTAGTGTCTACTTCGGTAGAAGAGAATATGGTATAGGAGGAAGCCATTAACTTATTTTGCCGTATAGGTTATTGTATTAAAAATAAGAAATTTGTCCTAATCTTTATTGATAAGTTTCGCGTACGTGGCTACCCCTAGTGGTAAGGAGTCTCTCTAGTCGTTAGCCATGTTTTTGGAGGAAGGGAAGTGTTATAGGGTTATAGGAGAGGAGGTATTATTAGTGTAGGGATTATTAATTATTATTTAGTACGCGTTTAGACAAGAATCTGCGATTATAGGGCTTAGGACTAGTTCTGGCCTTAAATCGCAAAGACTTGTAAAGCGTGTTATTCTGCGTAATAGACGCAAGAATCTGTAATTTGGGAAAGGCTTAGGACCAGTTCTGGCCTTTAGATCCTTAGATTCGTAGAAGAGTTCTATTTAAGGTTTAGAACTAGTTCTAACCTCAAAAAACAGCTTCCTTTAGCATAAGTAGCACTGGTATAGTGGCTCGTCTCTTTTTAGGAATACTTAGCTGCTCTATAGTATAACAGTGAAGTTAACTACTAATCAGTGTAGGTATCACAAGGTGATATCACGTAGCTACGGTTCGTAGATAGTATGATAATTGTTGTTTTTATTGTATTACTGGAATGAGGAAGGGTGAGGAGCCTAAGACTCCTCGTCACGCTAGTGCCGCGGCGTTACGTGACAACCGCTTACCTTATTCCCGACAAAGTTCTTTTAAATAAACCTTTTTATAAACCTCTTTAAGACGGACTAACTAAGTAAAGGCGTTTATTTAATCCTCTAGGGCTTTTTATTTATAAATAGAAGTAGTAAAATAAGTAGAGATAGCTTCTAATTCCGCTATATAGGTATAGTATAGTTCTTTAAGGATAGCTAATAGCTTACTATTAAGCTTTTTAGTAGTAGATTAAATCTAAAACCCTAAGGCAAATTAGGTAAGGCACTAGATGCTTATAAAAAATAATAAAACTTATATACTTAGCGCTAAAGATAGATCTAACATTGCAGGACAACTATATATTTAATTTTATATACTTAGTATAAGAAGAAGGTTAGTAACTAGATAGAGCTATAATTATAATATATACTAGCTTTTTCTCTGCATAATAAGAATAGAAAAGTATAATTTTACCTAATAAAAGAATTATTAAAATTATGTGCGTATAATAATTAGATACAGAGGATCTAATAAAAGGTATTAGAAATAATAAAGGTTACTAAATTAAGAATAGGAATGCTATACCTTTAGTAGATAACTTAGAGATATAAGATATCTTTAAGGACAAAGATAAAGAGGAGGAGGGGGGTGATATTATAGACCTTATATTAGTAGTAGTACGGCTACTAAGAGAGGATATAAACGGACTAGTAGTAAAAGGGTAAAAGGCGCTAAAACTAGTTAAACTATAGGATAAGGGGTAACTAAGTTATATAATAGATCACGTTACCATTTTAGAATAATGGATCTATAGAATCTATAAGAAACGTTATATACTAAATATACCTTGCATACCTTATATACTTAGTATTTCTTATACGCAGTTTATATATTTAAAGGACTATAGTTCCTACCTAGATAGTTCTTCTCTTTATAGTTCTTCTTAAAATATAATTAGAGTTATCTGTTAGGCGACCACTCTACTAGTTATTATTATATTGTTAACTTCTTGTTTACCTATATACCTAGCCCAATAATAAATTTACCGTAGTATTTCCTACAAGGCTTTATTACAATTACTGCGTCTTTATCTTATATAGTAGTAGCGTAGAGCAATATATTTAGTGTTTAAGGTATTAGGTTAGGTATTAGGCGGCGGCTACTAAACCTAGCTATTAGGCAGTTTAGATTATTACAATAATAGTCTTTTTAATGGCATTTATAGCAGTGTCCTAGTTTCCAGAGTAGCTTATACTCTCTATCTAGGAGTTTTTAGGGAAAAGTTAGTATAGAGAGATTAATATTGACTCTAGTGGTATTTAAGGTAGTAGGCGTTAGTAGCTTAGTATATATAGGATTAGTGGGCCCAGAGGCTTCTATAGGGAGGTCTTTAGGTAAGGGTTAGCAGTAGCAATCTAATTTAGTTATTGTTCAATCTTTTATAGGGCTGCTACTATATTATAAACATTATTATAGTTATAGCTGGCGGCTGCGTAACTAAGGCAATAAGTAACCTTTTTAAGGAGATCTTTTTAGTCTTTAGTATTGTCTTAGGCGAGAGCTCTAGTATATTCTTAGAATTTAACATAGAATTTGTTAAATAATTTAGTAGGGCTTATGTTTAGGGCACGTAGTTTAGCTTAGTTGGTGCTAGTAGGTCGTGGTCTTAGTATATTAGGTTAAGATTATTAAGAACTTCTTAGTAGGTCTACTACTTTTAGGGGCTATTAGTCTCCTATTAGGCGAAAAGTCTATTAAATAGTATATCCTTTATTCGCCCAATAATATAGCCAATCTTAGTATCTTCTATAGGGAAAAGGCAGGCGCTCTAAGTTAGTTTCTCGCGGATTTACATCTTCTAGTAGCTATATTCCTTATAGTCTTCCTAGAAGATTAGGGGATTAAGGTATTATATATTAGACCCTATAATGGCAGCTTAGGTTTAATTATTATAGCTTTTATCATTGCTGCTCTAGTAGGGGTTCCTATTAAGTAAAGCTGCTTAACGTTAACCCTCTATTAAGCGTTAAGTAGGTAAAGTTATTAGGGGCGTAAAGACCTAGGTACTGTTATATACAGTAAAGGGGTGTCTAGCTTTATTACAAATATGCTTATTAAGCTAAGATTATAGGTATTTAATTATGCCCTCTTTTTTAGTAACTAGAGCGGTGAGTATAATCTTAGCCTTCTTTAACTATTAGACGTCGCGTTTAAACACACAAAAGTTATCTTTAGTTTCTTAATGTGTATTATTAGTAAGCGCCTTATAAGCTTATAGGTATTAGATAATATTATAATCTTAGGTAGTATGTATTTTAGCTTATATAAACTTTAGGTGGTAGTTCTATAAAAGGCGGTAGTATTTATTAAGTTCTTATACTACCATTCTTGCAAATATCTCGGCGTCTTATATTTTTATTTTAATAGGTAGTAGCCCTTTTACTTGCTTACCCGTAGTTATATAGTTAATAAAAGATAAGATATTATTAGTGTCCATCTCTTTAGGAGTTAAGGCTAGGGCTAATAAATTAAATTCTTCTAGGATTGATTGGCGTTATAGGTTAAGTATAGGTATTTAATTGTTCTTTAGGTTTAATACAGTGGCTAGTAAGGAATATTATCTTACTATTATAGGTTCCTTAGAAGTATAAAGTAAGGTAACTTATAGATACGCTACTTCTGGCAGTACCTACAGTATTATAAAGACGTAGAATTAGTTATAGGCTAAGCGTTAGTAGTAAAAGGGCGTAATATAATATTATAGGATGCGGGCAGTGGCTATAAAGCGTATATATTTAAGGAGTCTATAAGACGTTACGCGATTAATTATAAGGGTCAAGGGCGTAAGGAGGTAATATACCTATGTATAGCTAACGTAAGCTATACATAAGGTGTATATAAGAGTACAGGGCTCTCTTATAGAGGCCTCTATAGTAGGGTTCTATAATAGAGCTATATACTATCTATAGGGCCCTAAATACCTAAAATAATAATGACTAGAAGAGAAATAAGTCTATATCTTTATAGATAACTAGGTGGCTACTAAGATATTATAGCTTAATTCTATAATAAAGCCTTGTAGGAAACACTACGGTAGACTTACTAATAGGCTAGGTATATAGGCAAACAAGAAGTTAATAATATAATAACTGGTAAAGTGGTTGCCTAATAGATTAACTCTAATTATATTCTAAGATTTACTATAAAGAAAGGAACGATCTAGGAAGGGACTATAGTCCTTTAAATACATAATACCGTGCCTAAGAAATACTAAGTACGTAAGGTACGTAAGGTATATTTAGTATATAACATTCCTTATAGATCCCATAGATCCTATATACTAAACTAGTAATATAATCTATTATCTAACTTAGTTGCCCCTTATTCTATAGTTTAACTAATTCTAGTATCTCCCGCACTTCTACTACTAGTCTATTTATATCCTCTTTAAGTAGCCATACTACTACTAATATAAGATCTATAATGCTATCCCCCTCCTCTTTATCTTTGTCCTTAAAGATATCTTATATCTCTAAGTTATTTATTAGAGATATAGTATTCCTATCTTTAATTTAGTAACCTTTATTATCCCTAATACCTTTTATTAGATCTTCTATATCTATATTATAGAGTAAGTATAAGCGGTAATAATATATAGCAAAGTAGATATTATTAAGCTATATATATAAACTGCGTAATAAAGTTAAGACGTTACGTAAGGAAAAAATGTAAGAAAATAGGAAGGAAAGGTATATATTACAAATTTAGTTACTTGGTTAATGTATGCATAGAGTAGAATAGGATTTAAGTAGCGGTCCTAGCAGAACTTAGCAGGATTTAGTAGACTTAGTAGAATATAGCAGAATGCGGCAGATTACCATTAGATTGCTATTAGATTGCCGTTTCGCGGTTGGTCTCTTTTTACTACATTAGTAGAAATAGGTAGATGTATATAAGGTGTTACGGAAGTGTTCTATAACAGTCTAATTATTATATATGTATAATTTTAATAATTCTTTTGCTAGATAAAATTATACCTATTTATTCCTATTATGTGGAGAAGAAGTTAGTATATATTATAATTGCGGCTCCTTCTAGTCGCCAACCTTTTTCTTATACTAAGTGTACTAAATCTAATATACGGTTATCCTGCGATATTTAATCTATCTCTAATACTAAATATATACATTTATTAATAGGAGTGCTTGCTGCACCTAGCCCAAAAGACTAAACCATCCAGAAGAACCCTAAAAAATACCCAGAGGATCCCCTTAAGATGTATGCATCGTAGGAGAGACATATGTTAAATAATAGTAGTACGTAGTTACGCGTAACCGCTAGAACTATACCTAATAATAGCTCCCTATAATAAGAAGGACGGGCGAATACCACACTATAAAGTGGAAAGACCTCTATTAAGAAGGCATCTAATAAAATATAAAGCCTATTAGACGCGTCTAGTGTCTATAACTGTGGGGGAGTAACTATTAGCCATAATGAACTAATATAGCTAGCAGAATAGCTTCGCTAGTCTAGTGACCCTTAGGCGCCTCTCTAGCAATCCCTTAATTAAATCCTTTAATGGCTAAGCAAAATTAAAAATAAATAAAAAACCCCCCTATAAGCGAACCGCACCTAGGCTGCTGTAGCTGCGCTTCTATAGTATAGGGACCCTGCCCCCCTTAAGACAATAACCGGACATATAATTATAATACGACTCCTTATCTAAAAAGGGATAATTATAAATAGTCTTATATATAACACAAGGCTCTATAACTATAGACTATAGCTAAAATAATACTATTAATGTGTATAATAGGGACACACCTAATCTATATGCGCAGTATAGGTATTCTGCAGCCCCTATATAGGCCCCTATAATATAAGACATTATATAAACCAAGACTAAAAAAAATGCGTAAACTACTACTAAAGTATATATAAGGCGTGGGAGAGAGTAGATTATATTAAATACAGAAGATAGAAGGTAAGGGCTTAATAGCTATAGAAATAACTATATGCTAGGTTATATAAATGGAAATAATAGGTAATAAGCTAGGGGGATATAGATGCCTTCCTAGCGTTCCCTACCTCTAATATTAGGGGGCCAAGCCAGCTACCCTAAGCCTTAATAGGCCAGGAACGACGCCGCGCAACATCGCTAGACTAAATAGGGATATAAGGGACACAGGGGACATAAGGGAGAGGACGCCCTATAGGAAGACCCCTATATATAGCTATAGCAAGCTTAAGGCCAGAATAATTAAGAATTAGACTTAACGCGGTAAATATAATATACTTAGCCGGCCTATAAGGGGCTTATAGTCGACTAGTAAGTATAAGGGAAGAACCTAAAATAATAACAGATTTAGATATAGAAGGACTAGTAGGAATACAAGATATAGAAATGGAAAGCTCTATATAAAATAAGTAGCGGCTAGGGAGTAAATACAAGGAATAGAAGTTCTAAATATTCTAGAGAAAGTAAAAATAAAAGAAGTAAGGAATAAAGAAAAGTTAAAGGACCCTTACTAGGGGTCCGCTACCTAACTATTATATAGTATAACTGCGGCAATATAAACCACCGTCTTATAAGGCCCCTACTAGACAGCCTAGACCTAAAGAAATATTATATCCTTGCTATATAAAAGCTATACTATAATACCTACATATAATTAATATACTGCCCCTAAGGATTCCAGCTCCTATATAAACTAAAAGCAGCTATACGCGTGTGCTTTATAATTAGTAAAACTATTAGCCTAGCCTTATAGTTATAGTAGGCAGTTAACCTAGATATTGTAGTTATAATAATCTAGACATATAGGGGACCGGTACAAATTATTAATATTTATAACTTAAGGGTTAAAGGGGTACCGTAAATAAAGAATATTATATTAGTAATAAGCCTGCTAGAAACTAAAGGTATAGAGTTTATTTTATTAGGAGATATAAACCTCTACTACCTATAGTGGGGGGGCATCTATATTGTTGCTAAATAATAGGCAGAGTGCCTACTAAAGGCTATAGATATCTAGGACCTTAAACTGGCTACCCCCCTAGGAGTAATTATATAGCAATAAGGCACCGCCAGAAGTATAATTAACCATATATTTATGGACGATGGCCTATACTAGAGACTTAAAAGGTATACCCCTAAAGAAGAATAGGTACTTGCCTTAGACTATATCCCTATTTAGATATAGCTAGATCTAGATATTAAGGCGCATCTAAACGGCAAAAGATACGTAATAAGGAAGCCTAAGATTAACAGCTTTCTTAATACAGTTAAGTAATAACTTTAAGACTTAAAAGAAATCTACCTAATACTAAATAAGTGAGGCTTACTAGCTACCCCTAAGGAAATTAACTAAAGACTAGAAAGGATCTAGGCAGTAATTAAAAATGGGTTAGAAGAGTACTGCCCGGTTTTATAACTAGGCCCCTATATATAATACGCATAGTCTATATAATGCGCGGCCCTTATAGCTAGCTAATAATAAGTAAGAAAAAAATATATAAGTAGCTATAACCCTAAAGATAAGAGATAATATAAAGACATAAGAAACTAGTTAAAGAATACCCTAAAGAAAGAAACAAGGAATAACTGGAGATAGTTTATAAATAAGTATACTTCTAACCTAAGTCTCCCCTATAATAAGGGTCTTTGGGCTATAGTAAAATAGGCAAAGAATAAGGCAGGACGTCTAGCAGAAGACCTATACTTATTGCCTCTATAAAGGGCAGGGGAATTATAGGCTACTAATAACAATAATAAGAAGGTAAAGATCCTTATAGAAAGGTTCTTCCCCTAAATAGCCCTAGTAGACCTTAGTGATATTATAGGTAAAATACTAGTAACTCGCCTATGGGTTAATAGCGATATAATAACAGAAGAAATGGCCAGAACTATTAGCCACCTTTTAAATAATATAGCACTAGGACCTAATGGGATTCTAAATAAGGCCTTAAAGGCCTATGGACTACTTAGAGTACTTTAACCTGCAGATATGGCCAGAGCATACTTTATAATAGGCTATTATCCGTAACTTAGAAGATCTATAATAATAGTAGTCTTATAAAAAGAAGGTAAAGTAGACTACTTAATCCCAGGAAGCTACCGCCCTATTGCCCTAGAAAATACCCTTAGCAAGGTTCTAGAGAGGGTTATAGCGGACTGTATAGTAGATACGGTAGAAGAATATACTCTACTGCTATAAAGCTAAATGGGGGCAAGAAAGAACCGCTTAATGCTATTAGTACTTATCCTACTTACTGCTACTATTAAAACCGCATAGGCTATGCAAAGGGACTTTAGAGTATTAATGCTTAGCCTAGATATTAGCGGCGCCTATAATAATATACTCTATAAGCGTCTCCTATATATCCTTAGGGCAAAGGGCTTCCTAGAATGGATTATACAATTTATTTAAGGGTTTATGGCCAGAAAGAAATATTATTAGTCTTTAGCGGATACTAGAGCCCCCTTATTGTAGTTGTAATAGGAATACTATAAGGATTACCTCTTTCGCCTATACTCTTCCTTTTCTTTATAAGCAACCTACTTAAGACCTTTAAGGAAGAGGCGACCTAGGGAATAGGCTTTGTTAATAGTACAAACCTAATTATATATGGGCTAACAGTCGCAGAGAATTGTAGGACACTAGAGAAAGCTTATAATACCTATATAGAATGGGTAAGATAATATGGAGTCTAATTCTTACTAGAGAAATACTAGATAATCTATTTTATAAGAAAACGCAACTAATCTATAGACCTTTAGTATATAATCTATATCTAAGGCTTTAGGGGTTAACCAGTTTAAGGCTTAAGGGTATTAGGAGTATAGGTAGATAGTAAGCTCTAGTAGAGCGTATATGTGGTATAAGCGGCCCGTAAGGGCCAAGCATAGTACACCACTATATTTAGGATTGTTAATTTTATATGGGGTCTATGCTTCTAGAAGTTACGCCTACTATATATAGCAGTTGTCCGGCTAACTATAATATATAGATCTAGCATCTAGGCCATTAGAGAAACCGAAAAAGGCCCCCCTAAATTACTCCTTAAATTACTCTAAAAGGTCTAAATAGCCTATCTCTGGAGTATAATAGGCGGGTATAAGTAAATAGCTATAGCACTGCTTAAGAAGGAAGCCGGTATTCCTCCTCTATATCTATATATTAAAGCCGCTGTAATATAAAGGATGCAAAAGGAACGCAACTCTAATGTTATAAAGTATATTAAAACACGCTTAAGCAAACTATAGAGGGACCCTAGGGTGCCCTGTAGGAGAATACACTAATAACCCTAAAGTAGGGAAGATATATTAAAAAAATAGGTAGAGAAAGCAGAAGAAGAATAGTGTAGTGTTAGGGCCTAGGCCTAGATAGAGAAGGAAGGGAGATACGTAAGAGGCTAGTAAAGATAATAGTAAGGGAGAGAAAGGAGCTAAAGTAGAGTATAAAAGAATACTAGAAAACTATCTACTGTAATATAATACTAGCTGGACCAGCGCTGGAGAGATATATAGAAGTTAAAGGTCTAGAAGCTAACTTAGGTAAGAGGAACCTAAGCTATAGTATAGTTAACGCTATAGGGGACAAATACCTAAGGGCTCTAAGAAGGCCTAATAAAGGCAAAAAATATAATAGCAATACTCTTAAGGACAGGAATAATAGGACTAAAAGATTGGCTCTACTAGGTAGGTGTCCTAGTAGGTAGCCTAAGGTGCAAATATAGCTGGCTAAAACAGATACTAAAACACGTAATACTGTTATGCCCCCTATACACTAGCTAAGAAGTAATACTTTTAGCAGCTGGCATAAAGAACTATAATATACTACTCTTAATATAAAAGGGCCTAAAGGCGGCTCCCGGTAGCTTATTGGCCAAAGTATACTAGACTAGTTCTGGATTGCAAAGGAAATAGAAATAGAAGGCAAAGGGGCAAGTAACAGGCACCCCCTAATAGCTCTATAATGGTAGAGTAAAGTATATAATACTAGCGCGTCTGTAGGCTTATTACGGCAGCAGTGGTTCTTAAGGAGGTTAAAAAGTAAGGTAGAAGAGCACTATAGGCGACTTATAGACAACCTATAGGCAAGTCCCTAAAGGCGGGGAGATGGATTATAGGGTTTTCTTAAACAGAGCTTTCTCCCCATATGTATATAAGGAGTAGTCCGCGTGGGCTTAATAGGGATCTAAATTGGATATTAAGCAATAAATAATAATAATAATATATATATTTATTATTCTTTATAAATATCTAGTACTCTACTAAATTTATTATAGAGTCTTAGATTTAATCCGCTACTAAAAAGCTTAATAGTAAACTATTAGCTGCCCTTAAAGAACTGCGCTATACTTATATAGCGGAATTAAAAACTACCTCTATTAATTTTACTGCCTCTATTTATAAATAAAAAGCCCTAAAGGATTAAATAAACGCCTCTACTTAGTTAGTCTGTCTTAAGAAGGTTTATAAGAAGGTTTATTTAAAAAAAACTTTATTTTATTAAATAGGGTCTTTATAAAATAGAAGAAGATAAAAAATTATATTTACTAGGGGTAAAAACAACTCTAAGTAATACGGTAGTTGCTCTATTTAGGTCCCCCTTAGGTAACTTATTTTTTAGTAATCCTTTTTTTTTTATATTGCTTAACTTAATTTCTTCTAATACTTCTATACCTTTCTTATAGCATTTTTAAGATTATTTAATAGCTCCTAGGTAGTCTTTTTATAGCCTATCTACTTAGCCTTATACTATATTTTACTATTAATATCCTTATAACTAATAATCCTTAAAACTTTCTATTTATCTTCCTCTTATACTCTATATATATCTACTTTATAGACTAGTGGCTTAATATTCCTATATACTAGCTCTAGTATTATAACTATTGGTCACATAGGGTGACTCACCAATAACAACTACTCGAGTAGGTTATAGTGATGTTGGTTAATATCTTTATTCTTATTAGAAATAAGGGAGGGCGAGAAGCTTAGGGCTCCTCGCCACGCTAGCGCCGCGGCAACACGTGACAATCGCTTGCCTTATTCCCGACACTGGCAACTCTTCTTTTGTGGCTACCATCTATATACAAATACTGCTTGACTAGCGTAACAAACATAAACCCTCCTTACTTACTATTGCCATTATAATATAAGTCTCGCTGTCCTAAGATTTGCCTTTTAGCACGTGGTGCTTTCTTACTTAGGAGTTGTAGGTGGACATCGCGTTAGGGCCGCCAAGGCGCTAGTTATAAGCGAGCCAATAGCAATTTTCTATACTGGGTATAGAAAATCTTAATTAGCTGGTTGAAATTAGGGTCTACAGAATATTATACTCTTACTCCCTTTTAACCTAACCTTTAACCCATATATATAGAGTATTTGTGTTAATAAATGTTTCTAGAGCCTTGTTTAGGTTTGCCTTTATTATTATATCTACCAGGTTATCTTAGCCATTAATCCATTAAATCTTAAAGAGTTTTGCCGTTTATAGGATTATTAAAGTGCTATAATGTTAATTATAAAGCGCTTCTCCTTTATGGTACTAAGCTTAACTAAACACTTATAGAGGGAATATAAGTCAGTACACATAATTATAGGGATAACAGAAAGTTTGAGTTAATCTATAATTATCTTTAAAGTAGTTCCAATTATAATTACCATGTTAACTCTGCTAACTATTCCATATATCTCTAATGCTAAAACGCTTTAAGTAACACGCTTACTCTTAGTTAAGCTCCAATAGATAAGATTACTATAGATTATAAAGTCATTCTCTCTAGTAGATTTATTTGCAATAATAATCTTATATCCTAGCTAACAGCTAAAATCTTTATTATTTATAAACGATTTATTAATAAATATAAAGAGCTTTGCAGTAGGAAGATTAATAGGCATATAGAGTAGTCCCCAATTAAGATGGGTTATTTACTAGGAAAAACGTTTATTTAGGGCAAGAACGTCGTCTTTAGTTGGTTTCTGGTGTTAGGTGGCAACAGAGAGATTAAATAAAGCCTTAGTAAACAGATAGAAGTAATATAAGCTCTACAAGCGCGTTGCTCCACGTATCCTTACTTTAGAGAATTAATATTAATAATATTAATCTTCTTACCTTAACTCTTCTGGTGTAAAGTAATAGAATCCTTATTTAGGGAGAGGATGCATCCATTAAAAAGTAATAGCATTATTAAATTAAGCTTTTCCTTTAGCTTTGCTATAAGATTTGCCTTTACTAGCTTATCTTCTTTAAGAGCTAAGAATTGGTCGTCTCCTAAGATAATTATATTATTAGTTTGTATGCTAATAATTCTAAATAGGGTTCCTGTAGTTATAATAAGGAAGCATAGATTAAATATAGAAGTAGTTATTAAAAGTTTCTCTTTGTGGTGCTTGCTATAGGTAGCTGTTATAGGATACCCCCGTGACACCTTATATACGTCCACCTGTTTCCACCAACTAAACAACCGGAGACTGACCACGAGACGGCAATCTGACAGTAATCTGCCGTATTCCGCCGCAATCTGCTATCTCTACTGTTGGAGTTGCCAACTAGTAACTTTAAGGACCTCTAACTGCCGAATTCTGCCAAGTTCTACTAGAACCGCCACCTAAGCTCTACCCTGCCTGTGTGTAGTATAGTACCCGTTAACCTAGCAACTAAGCGAATATTATATACCCTTTTTCCCCTATTTCCTACTTTCTTTTCCTTACGCAACGTCTTAACTTTATTATATAGTTTATATATATAGCTTAATAATATCTACTTCGCTATATATTATCACCGCTTATACTTACTCTGTAATACTACGTTGCGTTAACCTTATATACTACCCTCCGAAATATAGAATAACCCTAAAGCCCCTATAATAGCCGCTAGCATTATATCCGCACTTTAAGAATAATTGGCAGAGATATAGAAGTTCTTTATAGACGCCCTCGTATAGAACTAAGCCACTTTAACTTAATAACAAGCTAAACAAGAAGTATAATACCTATAAATAATTAAGGACCTTTAAGAAGAAGTCCGCACCCTTAAGATGCCTATACTAGGGCCTTAAGACCGAACGCCTTCTCTAGAGACGAATATGCGAAATAAGAGTCCCAAACCTATAGTAGCTATTTACCCCAAACTAATTACCGCACTGCAATAATCTGAACAACTACTAGACCCTCCAATATTCACTAGTAAATAATAAGAACTCTAATTATTTCTAAGCCAGCTTAAAAATAAGCTAACTGGTAATACTAACCGCTATTTAACTAAAGCTAACCGACTCTGCTACGCCCTAAGTTAACTAGGAGGAGATATAGCTAACCTTATTAAACCCCTTTAACCAAATTTAGTATAAAGTCTAGTTGTACTTCTTAAAGCTATATATAGTAACCTAAACCGCTAAGCTACTGCTTAGAGAAAGATAAACTATATAACTTAAGGAACGAAAAGCTTTCTAGTATACTTCTCTAAATTTCACCGTTACGTAAAGGAAATAGGCTGGAATAACTCTATACTAGTTAATAGCCTTATTAAATCCCTAAGTCCTAAACTAAAAACCTCCCTAATAGGTATAGACCTACTAGGAGCCCTTAACGCCTGCATAAACGTTATTAATAAATGATATAATAATATACTACGCCTAACACCGAAGTCCACTCCTTAATATAATACAATATCTCCGCAAATAACTATTAAGTTATTGTCTTAGCCTAAGCACCCTAACGCCATAGACATCAACTTTGGAACCCTAGAGTATGCCCTACTAGGGTCCCCTAAATAAGAACGACGCATTAAGCTAGGCCTTTACTTTAAATATAGAAGCAAGGCTTATATCTTAAGATACTGCTTTGTCTTTATACCCTAAAACAATTTATAAACGGCCAATACTAGCAACCGTTTACTATATTAATCCTCTAGTTACTGTCCCCAATCTTTATATAGCTCTAGCCCCGTATCTAGTAAGCACTACTTATAAAGACAAAGTTACAGCTAATATTCTATAGGAACCCTACCCCGGTTACCTCTAAAAGGAAGGTCCTAGAGCTAAGTCGCTCTCTAAAACGGCGCTGCCTTAGGATCTCGTTAAATGCTCTAGATATTACGAATTCTAACTCTTAGGATTGCAGTATAACTATTAACTGTTGTCTTTAGCAGAATAATTAATAGGCTAATACTTAAGTCCTAATTAACACAGGAGCTAGTGGCATAGGATTTATTAATAAGATCTCTATATAAGATAATGGTTTTACCCTAACCCCCCTTAACCGGCATATTAATATATTTAGATTTAATAGCAAACGCACTATCTTAGGCTGTATTACCTATATAGTATTCCTAAGACTCTAATACCTAAACCATAAAGAACTAATTAGGCTTTTTATTACCACCCTAGGTTACTTAGTAATACTTAGACAACCTTAGATAAAGCTATATAAGGTAACTATTAATTAGGACAACCTTAAGCTTCTATTTACCGCCTCCTATTGTAAGTAGAAGTGCCTTATAACTTGCTACTTAGACCCTAAACCAAAATTTAAAAAATCCACCAGGATCTATTAGTCTAAAATTTCTATTAATGTCTACCCTATACCTAAAAAGTCTACCTAATTCCACTAAGAACCTAAAAATTATACTAAACTATACAAACTAACCCTAACTACTATACCACCCTAAACTAAGTAGAAGCCTAAACTTAAGCTTAATATACAAAAGTACTAGAAGAACTGGTATTCTACTATAAAAAGGATACTTAAAGAACCTAAACCTAAATCTAATACTAACTCCGTACCTAATACTAAACCTAAAATTAAATAAGAAACAGTAGATAATTAAAAGGAAGTTGCCAGCTGGTAACTTACCCCCCTTTTTACGGATATCTATATAATTGGAGCTACCCTATTAGTATAACTCGCCAGGAAACCTAAATATACGATCTTTGCCGTTATAATGGCCGATATTAAAAAGGCCCTAGTACTAAAGAAGCACACTAACCCTGCCATAAAAGTACTAGTATGATATTATAAGTATCTGGAAGTATTTTTATAAAAGGAAGCTAATAAGTTAGTAGAGTACCAACTATATAACCACAAGATTATACTTAAAGAAGGAAAACAGCTAGGATTTAGACCCCTATACAGAATGTCCTAAAATGAACTCTAAGTGCTGCGGAAGTACTTGGATGAATACCTAAGTAAAGGATTTATTAGAGCAAGCTCTTCGCCTATAGCTATACCTATAATCTTCGTTAAGAAACCTAGCGGCGGTTTACGCTTTTATATAGACTACCAAGCTCTTAACGCCATTACTATTAAGAATCGGTACCCGCTCCAGTTAATTTAAGAGACACCAAACCGATTAAGTAAGGCTCGCTACTATACAAAACTCAACCTTATCTACGTATTTAACCGTCTCCGTATCATAAAAGGAGATAAATGGCTTACTGCATTCCGTACTAGGTATGGACTATTTAAATACTTAGTAACGCTGTTTGGCCTTATAAATGCCCTAAGTTTGTTCTAATACTTTATAAATAATACCCTACAATCTTACCTGGATATTTTTTGTACTGCTTATATTAACAATATCCTAGTATACAGCAATAACCTAACTAAATATAAGAAACACGTTAACCTTATCTTAGAAGCCTTATGTGGAGCTGGCCTATAATTAGATATAGATAAATGCGAATTCCATAAAACAGAAGTCCTGTACCTTAGACTTATTATTTCTATAGACAGCATATAAATAGACCTAAAGAAAATTAAAGTAATTGTAAACTGGTAAGAACCTAAGAACGTTAAGGACGTAAGAGCCTTTATAGGATTTGCTAACTTCTACTAACAGTTTATTAATAACTTCTCTGCCCTGGTTTTACCCCTTATAGCTCTAACCTAAAAAGATAAAACCTTTATCTTTAACAAGGAATGTAAGAAGGCCTTTACCTATCTAAAAGTCATATTTACTACTGCACCTATACTCTAACACTTTAACCTAAACTGAAAGAGTGTTGTAGAAGCCAACTTATCTAACTACGTTACTGGAGGCATTTTGTTTTAGTATAACGAGGAAGGAGTACTGTACCCTATAGTATACTTCTTAAAACAACTAAGTCTAGCCAAATGTAACTACAAGATCTACGATAAGGAATTATTAGCCATTATTAGATGTTTTAAATAATGGCGACCCAAACTAGAAGGCGCTGGATTTCCAATTAAGGTCCTTAGCGACCATAAGAATCTATAGTACTTTACAACTATAAAATAGCTAAGTTATTGTTAAGCCCGCTGGTTAGAATATCTGTCTCGTTTCTAATTCTTAATTATATACCGCCTAGGCGTTTAAGGTTAAAAACCTAATGCCTTAACCTAACGTTTATAAGACATACCAGTATAGGAAGAAGCGCGTACCTACTATAATTAAACCCTACTTCGCCCTAAATTATTTAATCCCCTAGCTAAAGACCTTATAGTATACGCCCTTGAAATAACTAATTAATTAGTTAAACAGATTATAATTAATAAATACCTAAATAACGAGTTTATCTAAGAGACACTTAAGCTAATTTAAGATGGCGTTAGACGCTCTAAAAAGATCTCTTTAAGTAAATATAAAGCTCGCGGAGACCACTTGTACTACTAGAACCGCCTAGTTATACCTAACTATAACGAACTTAAGCTTCTTAAACACGTATACGACCTACTAGTAGCTAGCTACCTAGGCCATAGAAAAACCCTAGAACTACTCTAATAGGAGTACTACTGGCCGAATATATATAATATAATATAAAGGTATATCTCTAGCTACTATACCTGCCGACAAGCTAAGGCTTTATATAAGATATATAATAGCTTTCTAAAGCCACTACCTGTTCCAGACCAAAGATGGAAGGATATCTTAATTAACTTTGTTATTAAACTCCCCGTAAGTAAAGGCTATATAAATATTATAGTAGTTATAGACCGACTATTTAAAATAAGACACTTAATTGCCTGTCCTAATATGTTAATACTTACTATCGCCCAACTGTTCCTGGATTACGTATAGAAACTCCACAGACTCCCTAAAACAATTATCTCCAATAGAGGTAGCTAGTTTATCTCTACGTTCTAGAAAGAACTAACTACCCAACTCCATATTAAAGCACTATTATTTATAGCATACTACCTAGAAATAGATAGTTAAACGGAACGTGCAAATGCTATAATAAAATAATATATTTGGATATATACGTCGTATCTATAGGACGACTAGATAGACTGGCTTGCATTTACTAAGTTTACTGTAAATAACTCTATCTTGGAAACTATAAAGGTCTCCCCGTTCCTGGCTAACTACAGCTAGCATCTACAAATGGGTTTTAAACCCTTCAGTAATATTCCTCGCCCGGCTTATTAGGCCTTATAAGTTATAGAAGCAAACGAATTTATAAAGAAGATAGAAGAACTATAAAAGTTCCTTATTAATAAAATAATATAGGCCTAATCTGTCTATAAAGCCGTAGCAAATAAGAACCGAACCCTAGTATCGGCCTACTAAATTAGTAACTTTGTCTGGCTAAATATAAGAAATCTAAATATAAAATAATCTACTAAGAAACTTAATTGGAAGAACGCTGGCCCTTATAAGGTTAAAAAAGTTGTCTCTCCTTATGCCTACCAACTAAAGCTCCCTAATATGGTTAAAATCCACCCCGTATTCTATATGTTAGTCCTCCACCCTACCGCCCCTATATTAGACGCCCTGCCTAGACAGATCTAAGACCCTCCCCTACCAGTTAAAGTGGATGGTAAGGATAAGTACCTCGTTAAAAGAGTTAACGACATTAAGTACGATAAACGGAAACGCAAATATATATACCTTATAAAATAGAGAGGTTTTACTAAACCCTTATGGGAACCTGCCGACTCTATAGGACTTATACAAGCCGTAGAAGACTTTCACGAACTCTACCTAGAACTACTATAGCCCCATCTTGCAGATGCTTAAGTTTAAAAGGGGGGTACTGTTATAGAACACCCCCGTAACACCTTATACACGTCTACCTATTTCCATTAACTAAACAACCGGAAACCGACCACGAGACGGCAATCTAATAGCAATCTGCCGTATTCCACCGCAATCTGCCGTCTTTACTATTAGAGTTGCTAACTGGTAACTTTAAGGACCTCTAACTGCCGAATTCTACTAAGTTCTACTAGAACCGCTACCTAAGCTCTACCCTACCTATGTATAGTATAGTACCCGTTAACCTAGTAACTAAGCGAATGTTATATACCCCTTTTCCCCTATTTCCTACTTTCTTTTCCTTACGTAACGTCTTAACTTTATTACGCAGTTTATATACATAGCTTAATAATATCTACTTCGCTATATATTATTACCGCTTGTGCTCACTCCGTGACAGTAGCCTACTAATAAGTTCCTACCTCTGCGATTCTATGTAATGGCTTAAGCACAACCATAATCGTATCTTTAGGATATTAGTAGTGAATTTGCTCTAGAAGGTATGCCAATATTAAGTGCTAAAGGTGCGTTTCTAATTAAGTATAGGCCTAGGTACTATTTTATAAATAAACCGCTATTCTATTCTTTATTATAGAGAGAGCTAGCGTAATAATAACTCGCTAACTAGCTTATTAAATTATAGGAAATTGCATAAGAATTACCTCCTTACTATTATTATTGTAACCTTAAATAATAAGCCTTAATTTCTTAAATGGGGCGTTAGTAGCTTTGCCTTTAATCTTATTAACTATTCTTAACTTAAAGATACAAACTTTATTAAACTTAGTAGGGTTATACTTCTTAAATTTAAAAACTCCTCTTATAATAAGACTATTAATCTCCTACTTATTAGATGCTTAGAAAGGAGCTCTAGGAGTTATAATACAACCTTCCTTTTAGAGCTGTTTTATGAGCTTAAAGTTAGCCTTCTCCTTAGCTGTTATAAAGGCCATTAATAACTTAACTCTATTCTTAATAGCAGCAACGAAAATCTCTTTAAAATTAATAAAATGTTGGCGATTTTATAATCCCTTTAGGCGACCTCTACCGCGTTATGGTTTTGGTACATCTATTATAATTATATTAGAATTATAGTCGCCTTCTAGAGCATGTTAATTGTAGTTCTCCTCTAGGGCATCTTTTAGGGTATCCTATAAAGGCTTAAAACTATTATCTTTATAGTAAGGCTTAATAACAGTTAAACGGAATTAAGTGGATCCGTGAGGCATCTAAATAGTATAAGTTTAACTATTAATTGCAATAAGTTAATATGGGCCTAACTACCCTTCCTTTTTACGCTATACGCGTACCTTAGACTAGAGTGGCAGATTAAGTATAATTAAGATATTTAGGCCATTTCTTATTTCTAGTACGTCGTTGACCTAGCGTGTGGCGTAGAGATGTTATACCTTCTTTATTGCCTTGCGAATAGCCTCAGCTTATTACATACCAGAGGGAGATAGTAGAGAATTATTAGTTATTTAAGGGTAGGCGCTAAAGACTAGTAATATAGATATGAGTCTATCTGGGCTAGCGGAATCGTTAACGGCTTTAATAGCTATTTATAAGGTAAGTTCTTTACTAGCATCCTTTAGTTCTAAAGAGATAATTTTATATACGCGGCGTAATAGCGTGTAATATTACTCCACTTTTCTAATACTATTATATACCTTAACAGGGACTTTCTTAACTTTAATTGCTATTGCCTTTATCTATTATTAAAACTCTATAGATAAGAAGTTCTTTTCTATATTATAGACGATTTAATTAGGGGGTCCTAGGTAGATATTAATCTAGTATAATTAAAGGGTATCCTATGCGTTCCTAGCTAATATATCCTTTAAGAAACGTGCGGCTTAAAAGGAGGTTAAGAAGTTAACAACTTAAAGTACTAGCTTACCGTTAAGATATATAACGTTAACGATAATACAGAAGTTAAAGTTATAGTCATCTTTAAGGGTGAACTTAAATCGGCTAGGGGACTTCTAGTTTATTTGGTAGTAATAGTAGTACTTTATAAGATACTTAATTGCCTTAACCTTAACTTTATGGCCCGCTCGCTAAAGAACCCTAAGCAATTAATAAATAGATAAGTGGCTAAATTGACGGTGTAGTTAACGTAACTCTAACTTAGTTAGGTGGCTTTAAGCAATACTCTTTTCTAGTTAATAAAGGAGCAACTAAGGGTAATCCTACTTGCGTACAATAGGTATCCAATTATCTCCCTATATAAGCATATTCTTAAGGTTGTTAAGCTTAACGCCTAATTTGTCTATATCTTTAATGCAAAATAGAAACGGAGTATTTGTAGGAATAATGTGGAAAGTAATGAACCCTAAGGGGATTTGGACCCTAATTGTGCTAAGAGAGATTGCGGTACCCTTGCTAAAACGTATTATATATTAGCCTGCCGTTAATTAGTTAATCTAGATAGAGGTATTAAGTTATTAAAGGGCTCGAACTTAAGGTTCTCCTGCTATAGATACTCCTACGGCTCTAGTATCTAGTATAATACTATAGAAGACATTTGCCGAGTATCTATTATTAAAGGAGAACGCGGAGCTCTCCTTTAGCTCGTTAAAGATATCTAACTTTGTAATAGAATGGAGCGTAGATTAGTCATTAAGAACAGCAATAGTTTATGTGCCATCTACCTTACCATACTTAGTGAAGTATTAGTTAGGTAAGTAGTCCTCAATTTCTATATCTATAAGGAGCTATTCGGCCTTATTAACCTTACCCTTAAAATCTTCTACGCCTTTATATTAAACTAGAAAGCTTTAGAAGTAGGCTATAGTAACCTTATAATTTTCGACATTTCTTGCACTTTGGTGAAACTTATTATATACCTCCTTTCGCTTATTAAGAGAATGCCTAGTTAACTAGCAATTTGGTTTCTTACAAATATAGCACTTCTTCTAGTAATTACTTTAAAATAAACCTCTATAAGGACCTCCACCTTTACCTTATAGTTATTAATTATACCCTCTACTATATTGCCTACCAAGGCCACTATATATTCAATCAGTCTAGTTGTAATTGTGTTGGTTAGGCGGGTCGATCAAAGTAGGTTAGAGTTAGGCGTTAAATTACTATACTTCTTAAGAGCGTAGAGCGGTGCTAATAGAAGATCTTAATTAAGCACACACTCCTTTATAAGTATTTACAGGATTAAAGAGAGTAAGGTTATATTCTTTAACACCTTAGCATACGCTAATAATTTAATTACGTAGGCTGAAATCCTCTTAATATAATTTAGATAGACTATACTAGATTATCTAAAGTTGATTAAAGAGCTTTTAAAGATAATTAAGCTAAGGAATACCTAGGTTTATAGCAATAATCCTTAAGAAGGTAGTCTCTCTCTATTCTAATATATACTGCTACTTGTTCTCCTCTGTTTTGAAGTAGCATCTTAACTTATATATTATACGGTTAAAGTCGTATCCTTTTCCTACCAAACGATTATAATAGAAGGTACTAGCTTGGCCCCTAAGCATAACAGAATAGGCGTTATGGTATTAATTAGACTCTATTCCCACCTTCTAGCAATAGTTATAGAAGATACGCAATTTCGGATTAAGAATATTATATAATTCCCCGCCAAACTTCTTCTCCTAATCCGAATAGAGCTTTGTAAGCTCTATAAGCAATTTTAAAATGCCTCCGATTTAAGATTAAGATAGAGGAGGTAGGAGTTGCATTGTAGGCTGCAGTAGGGAGGTAGGTCTAGTCGGTAGAGTTTAAAGGTTGTTAAATCGTGAAGCGATGGGATCCTGTGCCTGCTCTTATTAGGGTATAGTATCCAATGTTAAAGTTATGGGTTAAATTAGATATAGAGGAGTTAAAGACGGAGGTAGATTCGTCTCTAGAGGTGTATTACTTAGATTCTATTATAAGTTGAGCTTCCTTATAGTGTGTAGTTGGTGCTTAATCTCTTATAGAGTCCATTTATGCTCTTCTTTTATATTAATAACCTGCTCCTAAATATTGTCTCTAATAGTACCCCTATCTATAGGTATAAACACTCTATACTCCCGCAAGAAGTTACGGAAGTCTCGTATAATATCTTTTTTTATAGGAGTCTATATCCCCTTTATCCATCTAATAAAGTCCTCCCTTATACAGTACTATAGTATAGTGTTGTTATATTCGCTGTCTTTATAGTATGCTATACGGTGTAATAAGAATCCGTTTAAATCTTGTTAATTAACATCTTTAAGGTTAATTATATCGGTTTTCTATGTCTCTGGGTTAATATCGTCCTTATACTTCTTTGGGTAGGTTAACGCCATAATAGCTATTATTAAAGGTTGTTTAACACGTTTTAATAAAAATTTTTAAGGGAAATAAAGGTTGTTTAACGTATAGTTAGGTAGTAATTATGATCCTATGGTCTGCGAAGGTACACCAAAGGTATTAAGGTGGTTGTTTTAACGCGTTTCGGACGTTAACTTAGGACCCTAGGTTTAGTGATACTTCTAACCTAAAGTACTCGACCAAATCTTTATAAACGTGGTTGTTCTGCGTAATAGACGCAACTTAGTATCTCCTAGTACTTAGTAACACTTCTATTATTAGTTTTCCGCAAGTTTAAGGTAGCATAGTATCGCCAGGATCTATTCCATATAAGCGTATATGGCACCCCTGTACGAGACTGTCTCTTCTGTTCAAAAACCTAGCTGCTCTGTGGTTAACTGTGTATTTAACTACTAATCAGTATTGGTTATATAGGGTGACTCACCAATAACAACTACTCGAGTAGGTTATAGTGATGTTGGTTAATATATTTATTCTTATTGGAAATGAGGGAGGGCGAGGAGCTTAGGGCTCCTCGCCACGCTAGCGCCGCGGCAACACGTGACGATCGCTTGCCTCATTCCCGACAATAACATACTATATAGGATAGATCTTTATTTTCTTTAGTAAGTTAAGCCTATATATAACTTCTAAGATCTTTACTTTAATTATAAATGGTTTTAGTCTAATATAATTTAACTTTTTATTTAGTTATTAACTTTTAAAATTTTTATATAGTAGCTATACTTTATCCCCCTTCTTAAGATCTAGTCCTTTAGATATCTTAGCATTATAGTACTTTTTTATTCTTATTTATACTAGTTTAGCTATTTCCGCAAAATATATATAAAGATTTATTAGATTCTCCATTCTTTATTTAGCTATACTAAAGAAGAAGCTCTTGCTACACCTGGCCCAAAAGACTAAAAACCAACTAAAAGATCCCTAAAGAACACCTAGAGAATCCCCCTAAGATATATGCATTATAGGGAAGGCATATATCAAACGACGATAGTTCGCACTTATACGCAACCGCTAGAACCACACCCAGTAATGGCCCTCTATAATAAAGATAGGCGAATACCACACCATAAAGTGGAAATACCTCTATTAAGAAGGCATCTAACAAAATATAAAGCCTATTAGACGCGTCTAGTATCCAGAATTACGGGGGAGCAACCGTTAGCCATAATGAACTAACATAGCTAGCAAAATAGCTCCGCCAGTCCAGTAAACCTTAGGCGCCCCTCTAGTAAACCCTTAATTAAATCCTCTAATAGCTAAATAAAATTAAAAATAAATAAAACCCCCCTTTACCAGCGAACCGCACCTAGGCTACTATAGCTGTGCTTCTATAGTATAGGGAACCTACCCCCCTTAAGACAACAACTAGGCATATAATTATAATATAACCAAATATAGAAAAAGCAGAGGGGTTTAGGGGATAGTTAGAAACAGAAGTCCTTATAAAAATCCATAAAGAGGTCCATAATGCTGTTATAGTCCAACACCTTAGGAGCGGAGACATTAGAGTTACCCTAAAGAACCAATAGTTAAAGGAATAAGCTATAAGGGCAGGGGACAGGCTAGGAGAATATATTAGCATAAAAGTACTCCGTAAGGATTACCTAGTTAAAGTCCTAACAGTTCCTATAAGCCTTAGGGTAGAAAAGGGTTGCTAGGTAAATAATATAGCAATTATATAAAAGATAGTAAGATAAACGGAACGCCTTATAATAGGCCTTAAAATTACCCAAATTTAATAGCTTTAACAGGAAAATATAAACTAAGTGAATAATAAGAACAATAAGAAAATATAAGGGTCGCTAGAGACCTGCTAGGAAAACGCCGGTTAAATATATAGCTCCCTTATTATTAGCACACTTATACCAGAAATGTAAAAACTCCTTATCTAAAAAGGAATAATTATAAATAGCCTTATATACAATATAAGGCTCTATAACCATAGACTATACCTAAAACAATGCTACCGCTATATATAATGAGGATATACCTAATCCACATACGCAGCACAGGTGTACTACGGCCACTATATAGGCCCCCATAATATAAGACACTACTTAAATTAAAACTAAATAAAATGTATAAACTGCCACTAAAGCATATATAAGACGTAGGAGAGAGAAGACTGCATTAAATATAGGAGATAGAAGGTAAGGGCTTAACAGCTATGGGAACAACTATACGCTAAGTTACATAAATAGAAACAATAGGCGATAAGCTAGGGGAACGTAGGTACCTTCCTAGCGTTTCCTACCTTTAATACTAGGGGGCTAGGCTAGCTATCCCAAGCCTTAACGGGCTAAAAGCAATACTGTATATTATTACTAGACTAAATAGGGATATAAGGGTTACAGGGGACATAAGGGAGAGGACGCCCTATAGAAAGGCCCCTATAGATAGCTACAGCAAACTTAAAACCAGGACAATTAAGAATTAGACTTAATACGGCAAATATAATATTTATAGCCAACTTATAAAGGGTATATAGCCAACTAGTAAGATTAGGGGAAGAACTGGAGATAATAACAGATTTAGATATAAAAGCGCTAGTAGGAATATAAGACACGGGAATAGAAAGCTCTATATAAAATAAGTAGCAACTAGGGTATAAACATAAGAGATAGAAGTTCTAAAAAATTTAGAGAAAGTAAAAATAAAAGAAGTGAGGAATAAAGGAGAGATAAAGAACCTTCGCTAGGGGTCCGCTACCTATCCATTATATAGTATAACTGCGGCAATACAAACTACTATCTTGTAAGGCCCCTACTAGACAATCTTAACCTAAAGAAACACTATATCCTTGCTATATAAGAACCGTATTATAATACCTATATACAATTAATATACTGCCCCTAAGGATTTTAGCTCCTATATAAACCAAAAGCAGCTATATATGTGTACTTTATAATTAGTAAGGCTATTAGCCTGTCCTTATAGTTATAGCAGATAGTTAACCTGGATATTACAGTTATAACAATCTAGATATACAGGGGTCCAGTATAAGTTATTAATATATATAACCCTAGGGTTAAAGGGGTCCTATAAATAGAGAACATTATATTAGTAATAAGCTTACTAGAAACCAAAGGCACGGAGTCTATTTTATTAAAAGATATAAACCTCCACCACCTGCAGTAGGGGGGTATCTATATCGCTGCTAAATAATAGGTAGAGTGCCTACTAAGAGCTATAAATATCTAGGGCCTTAAACTGGCTACCCTCCTAGGAGCAATTATATAGCAATAAGGCACCGCCAAAAGCATAATTAACCTTATATTAATGGATAAAGGCCTATACCAGAGACTTAAAAAGTATAACCCTAAAGAAGAATAGGTACTTGCCTTAGACTATATCCTTATCTAGATATAGCTAGACCTAGATATTAAGGCGCAACTAAATAGCAAAAGATATATAATAAGGAAGTTTAAGACAGATAGCTTCCTTAGTATAGTTAAACAATAACTTTAAGACCTAGAAGAAATTCACCCAATACTAAATAAGTAAGGCTTATTAGCTACCTTAGAGGAAATTAACCAAAGACTAAAAAGGATCTAAGCAGCAATTAAAAATGGGCTAGAAGAGTACTACCCAGTCTTAAAACCAGGCCCCTATATACAACACGTATGGTTTGTATAATACACAGCTCTTATTGCCAGCCAATAATAAGTAAGAAGGAAATATACAAGTAGCCACAACCTTAAAGATAAGAGATAATATAAAAACATAAGAAACTAGTTAAAGACTACCCTAAAAAAAGAAGTAAGGAATAATTAGAGACGGTTTATAAATAAGTATACTTCTAACCCAAGCCTCCCCTATAACAAGGGCCTTTAGGCCATAGTAAAATGGGTAAAGAAAAAGGTAGGGCGCCTAATAGAGGACCTATACCTACCACCCCTATAAAGAGTAGGGGAGTTATAGGCCACTAACAATAATAATAAAAAGGTAAAGATCCTTATAGAAAGGTTCTTCCCCTAACTAGCTCTAGTAGACCTCAGTAACATTATAAGTAAAACACCAGTAACTCGCCTATAGGTTGACAGCAATATAATAATAGAGGAAATAGCCAGAACTATTAGCCGCCTTTTAAATAATATAGTACTAGGACCAGATAGGATACTAAATAAGGCCTTAAAGACCTATGGACCACTTATAGCACCTTAGCCTATAGATATAGCTAGAGTATACTTTGATATAGGCTACTACCCATAACTTGGAAGGTCTATAACAATAGTTATCCTATAAAAAGAAGGCAAAGCAGACTACTTAACCCCAGGAAGCTACCGCCCTATTGCCTTAGAAAACACCCTTAGCAAGATCTTAGAAAAGGTAATAGTGGACTATATAGCAGATATGGCTAAGAAACACACCTTACTACCATAAAGTTAAATAGGGGCAAGAAAGAACCGCTTAACACTATTAGCACTTATATTACCTGCCGCCACCGTTAAATCTATATAGGCGATGCAAAGGGACTTTATAGTATTAATACTTAGCCTAGATATTAGTGGTGCCTATAACAACATACCCTATAAGCGCCTCCTATATATTCTTAGGGCAAAGGGCTTCTCAGAATAGATTATATAATTTATTTAAGGGGTTATAGGCCAGAAAGAAATATTACTAGTCTTTAGCGGATACTAGAGCCCCCCTATTACAGTTATAATAAAAATACCACAAAGATCACCCCTCTCGCCTATACTCTTCCTTTTCTTTATAAGCAACCTACTTAAGTCCTTTAAGGAAGGGGCGACCCAGGGGATAGGCTTTATTAACAATATAAACCTAATTATATATGGGCCAATAGCCATATAGAACTGCAGAACACTAGAGAAAGCCTATAACACCTATATAAAATAGGCAAGACAACACAGAGTCCGATTCTTACTAGAGAAATACCAGCTAATCCACTTTATAAGAAAACGCAACTAACCTATAGATCTCTAGCATATAATCCATATTTAAGGCTTTAGGGGCCAACCAGTTTAAGGCCTAAGGGTATTAGGAGTATAGGTAGATAGTAAGCTTTGGTAGAGCGCACATGCATTATAAGCAGCCTATAAGGGCCAAGCGCGCAATCACCGCACATGCAACCTTGCCAAAAGGTGGCGACGCACTCCAAAACTTAAGCATACCCATCTTACCATCAAAAACTACCGTTTTTCCAACTCTCAAGACCTTATTTCGCCTACTTAGCAAGCTAGAGGTAGATTTATTCTCCCTGTTACCCCCTTTTGTTCTGCGGCAAAAGCCTTGGCAAAAGGGGTCCTAGCTTATAAGCAAGGCAGGGGTAGGAACACCAAAACCACAAAACATAGACTTTTCCTAGGTTTTTCTTCTATAGAAAGTAAAAGCCTATTAGTATAGGGGTTGTAGGTACATTTCTATATCTCTTTTAATCAGATTTTCCTTAGTAAGAGAAGGATTGCCTTTTTAGGCTTTTTTGCTAGCAAAAGCCCAACAAGTCCTTTTTTTTTTGTAGTTTTTTCTACTTCTAATAGGGGGGTTTCGATAAACCGTTGGAAGGTATCTGTTGGAAGGTAATTCAACTCGAGCCGAACGATCAGCTAGCGATCTGCACGCACTAGCACTATGTAGTTAGTAAGGTCTTCCAATAGAGTTAATTCTTGGCAAACCACAGAAGTTCCGTTGAAAATATTTAACGGAACTTTAAGCGTATATAACACTTTGTTTACCATATTGATTGCCCTTATATTTTCCACAGTTTGTTGTTACCGCTATGCCTTCCGACAGTATCCGTGAGGTAGGCTGAATAGTTAATTTAGTGGAGCAAATGCAACGTAAAGCTGGTGCCGTTTATACCCCGCCCGACCGAGCAAGCCGACCTTTTAATACCGCGCAACGAGCTCGCGATGAGGTTGAGCAAGTAGAGCGTCGTCTAGAAGCTTCTGAACAACCTTCTAAACAGCCATCCGAACAGCCGCGCCGTACTAGATGGGGTCCCGATGAGCCAGAGTTAAGCGGCGATGAGGATAACCGTGGGCGGAGGAAGAAGACTTATATAAAATTAGTTAAAAAGAAGGCACTAGTCGAGCTAGCAGCCAATATCTACCATACAGACTTAAATCGTCGTAGAAAGGATGAGTTCTGGAAGATTCTAGTACGCAAGCGATAATTAGCTGAAGGTCCTAATTATAATTAGAATACAGTAAAGAGTTTCTTTTATAAAGAGATGAGGGAGCGAAGAACGGAAGTGGCAGAAGACAATACCTCTGGTAAAGAGATCCGGCAAAGCGATTACTACTCCCATCTTAATATCCTTATTGAGCGCGATAATATTATATCTAAACCTTCTGAAAGGCGCACCTAAACGCTTAAGCAGCTGGCTGCGAAGGAACGAACGAGGGCTAATCTTCATCGGCACTTAGGGGAGAAGCGTCGTGCAGATGAGGTTTTTGATGGCAATAAGGACGAAGATACTGCTAGTCAGTATATAGATACCGAAGGGGGTGAGGGTGGTACTGAGGAAGGCTCTACTTCTTCCGCTTAAAGCCAGAAGCACCGGCGAACTGGTCGAACATTGGCTTATAGTATACAAGATCTAGCTACTGCCAGTAAGCGCTCAGCTAAAACTCTTGCGGCCGCCTTTAGGGAGCCTTGCGCGGTAGCTGCTTAACTACCTGCGGAATCTATCACCCGTGATAAACTTGATGAAAAGCTTTACTAGCTAGATAATATAAATCAGCAGCGCTTGGAAGCCATGGAAAGAAGGCAGGAGGAGCAGCAGAGCGAGCTTATGCGTATGCTTAGTTCTCTGCTTACTGGGGGCGCGAGAAAGGAAGGTAATGAGCAGCAAGGTGGTAAGGAAGGTAGTGAGGAAGTTAATAAGGGCGAGGTTTGAACGTCACGATATATAACGTAGTTGTTCTCCACAGTAGATAGAGAACAAGAGGAAAATCTCAGTGTATATACTAGCAAAATAGGCCTTATTCGCCTCTTTATCTCCAGCCCATAATAGAGAACAGAAATAAACTTAATTTAACGTCTACCAACTTTATTCTCTTTCTACCTTTTATTACTCCTCATCCTTACCAAATAAATACACACCTAATGACGGCGGCGATAGACTAAACGCTCTGGATATTTAATTCTGCCCTCATAAACATGTTTGACAGTTATAGAGAAATAAAAAGGCTGGCATATAGTAGCCAATAGGGCATAAACCGACCTCCAGGACTCAAAAATGGGTAAGCAGTTTAAAAAGCGACTTAACTCCACTAAAGCCGTGTTTAACAACAATCCGCTTAGTTAAAAGCCACTGATTAAGAGCTTGCTAACTTGGTGTAATTGTTCCTCCTCTAGGCTTCTTATACGGTTCTAGTACTCCCCATTAAGACCCAAAGGCAGTATCCCTATACACAAAGCGCTCCTGGCCTTCCGGCAGATGTCCTAGTAAATCTTATAACTTTACACTAAGGCTGACTTCAATAGCTAGTGTAGCATCACCGCTAGCAGAAGGAAGACTAGTAAAGACCGCGCCAAATAAACCGTTAGGTAGGATAATCGCGAGGTGTCCTAGTAAGTGTTATTTCTTATAGCCACTCTAAAATAGAGTTTAATTTTCCTTACTAGGACGGTAGACTTGAACCTCTATTCCATTAATAAAGCTAAAGATAGAAGCCTTACCGAGTTAACTTCCGATTGCCTTAGTATACAAATTAATTTACTTAGGCGATATTAACTACCTATCTATTTTAATCCTTTTACCCCACCTCTCCATTATATTATCTAGTACGCCGTTCCAAACTTATAATAGCCATGGCCGGCTTATTCTAAAGAATATTATAATATATCTAAATGATATAGGGTGGGTAGAGCGCCAGAGAAAGACAAGGAGTGATTCTTTGGGGGAGCTTGTTGATGCGTTTGGCCAACCAGAACGTGGATTAATAGCGAACTTAGTAGGTGGATTAATCTACCGCGCAAGCTCTTTAACCTCTACTTTGGTAAAGCAGGTAAAGAACTTAAAATACTTATCATTTAGGCCTCCTTCCTCTTCCGGCGCCCATATATTAAGAAGCTTTTGTATAGGACCAAGTCTCTTTAAGGGCTTCCACGGCCACACTGGTTTATCTTTGTTGGAGACAGCTATAGCGGTAGTAAGCATGTTAGCGTTGTTTATCTGCAGTAGCTAAGCTGCAGCAGTGAAGAACATGTGATGTTTAAGCCCATCTATAGCACTACTGAGGGTATTAATATAGTGTTGAGGCGACGGTAGGTAAGGGCTCTTCGGCAAAATTAACGGTTTAATTCGCTTCTTATCGAAACCCCTTTTAAATGAAGCGTTGATTGACTACGCTAGGCGTAAGTGTAAGCGCTAATGCACACTAAATTTTAGTTATATCTTCTAACAGATACCTTTCAACAGTTATCGAAACCCCCCTAATAGGAAAAGAAAATAACTACACTAGTCTTTTTAGCTGGTTTTTCTACTACCTTCTAGCCTAATCCCCCTAGAAATCTTCTAGTAGGATTAGTAAGGAGAAAGGGTGTAAAAGGATAGTAAAAA
>Ga0307507_10001783_pt1 | contig 47332 bp, 11 predicted proteins | sample 7_EM_MG_FD_207223 | JGI IMG/M metagenome (GOLD analysis project Ga0307507, IMG submission 207223) | Populus trichocarpa ectomycorrhiza microbial communities from riparian zone in the Pacific Northwest, United States - 7_EM | ecosystem: Host-associated > Plants > Roots > Unclassified | place...
CTTCGTGCAGAGCCTCTGTACGCAGAGCTTCGTGTAGAGCTTCGTGTAGAGCTTCGTGTAGAGCTTCGTGTAGAGCTTCGTGTAGAGCTTCGTGTAGAGCTTCGTGTAGAGCTTCGTGTAGAGCCTTGTGCAGAGCCTTATGCAGAGCCTCTAAGTAATAAAACTATATAAGATTGTATAAGATTATATTAGATAATATATAATAGTTAAATATATAGTATATAACTTTACCTTAATTGCATGTCAAGAAATATATAGTTATCTTTTAAAGTTGCTAAGTAGGTTAATTACGTGTTAAGAAATATATAGTTAGCTTTTAAAGTTGTTAAGTTAGTTAATTACATATTAAGTTAGTTAAATTGCGTATTAAGTTAGTTAATTGCATATTAAGTTAGTTAAATTGCGTGTTAAGTTAGTTAATTGCATATTAAGTTAGTTAAATTGCGTGTTAAGTTAATTAATTGCGTATTAAGTTAGTTAAATTGCGTGTTAAGTTAGTTAATTGCATATTAAGTTAGTTAAATTACATGTTAAGTTAGTTAATTACGTGTTAAGTTAGTTAAATTACGTGTTAAGTTAGTTAATTGCATATTAAGTTAGTTAATTACGTGTTAAATTAGTTAAATTGCATGTTAATTACGCGAAACGCGAAAATTAAAGTCTACTTAAATCTTATCCTGCGAATATTTTCCCGATGCAGTAGGGACTAAGGTCCTTTAAATACACAACCATACTCCTAAGAAATCCTCTCTTATATATAAGGTACGTATTATACGTATTATATATAGACATACACTACATACACTTTGTACACTATATATAATATTATATAACTCGCTTACCATTCCTTATTACATAGTTCCACTAGATCCATCCTAGACTATACCTATATTAACTAACTAGCTTCCTACGACTCTTCCCTAAGTAGTTATAATATTATACTTAAAGCGTCTGTAATACTATCTCCCTTCTCTTTATTTTTGTTCTTAAAGATTCCTAATATCTCTAAGTTGTCCACTAGAGGTGTAATGTCCATTTAATTAGTTTGGTTAATATCCTTACTTATTATACCTAAAGCTTCTTCTTCTTTATAAGCGTAATATTGTGCTTATACTATAGCTGCCATACTGTTACTTAATGAGATAATGTTGTCTCCATATTCTTATTATATAAAAGTGGGGTTAGTATATATTGTAATAGCAAGTCCCTTATCTTAACAACCCTTATCTTACTCAGAGTGCACTAAAGCAAACATTTAATTGTCCTATAATATTCGCTCTATCTTTAACGCTAAGTATGCGCGTTTTATAACTCTTAACAGTTTTTAAGTTCCCTAAGTAACTTGTTATAGGGTCTCGTATTTAATCTACTACTATAAAGCTTAAGTCCAAGTTAGCCACTATATACGCCAAACTCTACCATTCTGCTAAAGAGACCGCTTAGGCCCTTAAGGCTTAACATCACTCCTTTAAGTCTTAGTAGGTTGCGTTCGCTTAGTTAACCCATCTTAAGAAGGTTCGTAAAAAGGTTTATTCTAAAAAGTAGAAACTTGTTTAATAGGGTCTTAATAAGCTAGGTAATAAAAGGACTAGCTCTCCTTCTATAAGGGAAATAACTCCAAGTAGCTCGGTAATTGCTCCTCTTGGGTCCCCCTTAGGTAACTTATTCTTTGGTAATCCTTTTTTAACACTTTCTAACCTACTCTCTTCTAATACTTCTTTACCTTTCCTATAGCGTTCTCTAGGTTGCTTAGTGGCTCCTAGGTAGTCTTATTATAGCCTATCTACTTTACTTTATACCACGTTTTATTATCTACGTCCTTATAACTAATAATCTTTAAAACTTGCTATTTATCTTCTTCTTATCCTCTATATATATCTGCCTTATAAACTAGTAGCTTAACATCTCCACGTACGGGTTCTAGCATTGCAATATATTATATAGGGTAGATCTTTATTTTAGCTAGTAGGTTTAACTTATACATAACCAATAAAATTCTTTACGCAATTTTAAAAGGTCCTAGTCTAACATAGTCCAACTTCTTACTTAGTCGTTAACTCTTAAATTTTTTATATAGTAGCCACACTTTATCTCCCTCCTTAAGATCTAGTCCCTTAGATCTCTTAGCATTATAGTACCTTTTTATCCGTTCTTATACTAGTTTAGCTGTTTCTATAAGGTCTATATAAAGATTTATTAACGTCTCTATTTTTTATTTAGCTGTACTACTCGTCTTCTTTACTTAATATAGCGATAATAATATTCTTAGTTCGTACCCATAGTTCGCCTTAAATAGTAATGTCCCCATTCCTTCTTGTAGTGTTGCATTGTATGCAAACTATATAACTGGTAATAACAATACCTAATTATTCTATACGTAATTAATATAGTGCCTTAGATACTATTCTAGTATCTAGTTTAGTCTTTCCATTTATCCGTCCATCTGCGGATAATACGCTGTAGAGATTACTACGCAAACTCTTTATTCTGCTAGAAACACTTCCTAAAATACTACTATAAATCTTAGATCTTTGTCCAATATAATCTTATCTAGTGCTCTATATCTTGCAAATACTTCCTTTATATAGATTTTAGCAATATCTTCTACTAATATCTCTTTAGTGCATGCTATGAAGTATCCCTACTTTGTTAGCTTATCTACTATTACTAAAATCGCGTCATAATCTCGTCCTATAATAGGATCTCTTAACTTTGGTAACTTAATAATAAAGTCCTATAATATAACTTCCCATAGTCTTCCTGGTACTTTAATAGGTTATAGCCCTCTATACAGCTTATACCTTGTCGGTTTATTTCTTTAGTAATTTAAATACTCTTTTATAACTTACCTTACTAGTCCCTAGATTCCTTAAATAATATACTCCTTTTAAAGCCTTAATACTAATCCTGTAGACCCGTTATGTCCTTATATCATTCCCTTATGGAATTCCTTAACAAATTCTTCTGCAATAGACTTAGGCACATATATTACTTCTCTGTTTTTATATTGCTCTAGGTCTAGATCCTCTACCTATGCTTCTTAGATCTTCTATATCCAATCACTCTCTAGTAACTTATAGATCTAGCTTTCTTTAGTTGCTATAATCTTTAGATAGTTATACCTAATTAATCTATCTTAATCCTTTTACAATAAAGCTCCTAATAGCTTTTTATTACTTTATAGTTTAGCCTTTCGGCTTAGAGCGTCTGCTTATATATTGTCTATACCCTTAGTATTGTGACGGTGCTGGGGCAACGCTACCTACTATACTCAGTAGACCCTGACTCCTGCTAACTAATCAGGATTTTCTATCCCCGGGATGGAAAATCGCCATTGGCTCGCTTACTACTAGCGCCTTGGCGACCCCTTTATATCTGCCAGTCTCTAACAGACTTCTTCTTCTGCTTAGCTTAGTATTTTTGTATAGTAGCAATCTACAAGCTTTGGTTCAGAAGCATTTGTATAAGCCCGTTATATTATACTAAGCTCTCCCTACATTGCCTAGGAAGGCCTTAATAATATCCTACCCTAAAAAGACCTTTGTCTGCAACGACGCGTCGACGCGTTATACTTAGACATTAAAAAACCCACACTACTACGCCTAAGAAGGCCCTAACAATATCCCACTTTATAGGCCAGACTGTACTTAACCTACACCTATAAAAGAACCCCAGAATCGAAACCGAATTATACAATTCTAACAAACCTTAGGAAGCCGACAATAGCACTTAAAGCGAGCTTATTTAAAAGACCTGCCTTTACCCAAGAGAAATATAAGGTCTAGTTAGGATCAGAAATCAAAGACAATATATTACGGACGCCTTAAGTACAATGTTACGACTACTTGGGGAAGAGTCGCAGGAAGCTAGTTGGTTAATATAGGCATAGTCTAGGATGGATCCGGTGGAACCATATGACGAGGAATGGTAAACGAGTCACATAATATTATACGCAGTGTACGAGGTATACGCAGTGTACGTCTATATATAACACGTATAACACGTACCTTACGTACAAGAGAGGATTTCTTAGGAGTATGGTTGTGTATTTAAAGGACCTTAGTCCCTACCATAGATAGTTCTCTCCTTATAGTAAATCTTAGAATATAATTGGAGTTAATCTATTGGGCAACTACTCCACTAGTTATTATTATGTTGTTGTTTTGTTCTTACCTATATACCTAGCCTAATAATAGAACCCACCGTAGTTCCTGCTATAAGGTTCCGTTACACATTCACTATCAAGGTTATAGTATTGGAATAAACTCGAACAATATGCCACTAAGAGCAGCACTAGTCACAACGGCGTCAACAGCAGCCACAACCTCAGGGCTAGGTGATACCAGTATAGACAATAGGGATTCTTAAGTGGTTACATAAGGTCAGTTATAAGAAATAGTTAATCACTTATAAGACAATAATAGGATACTTAAAGAACGCATTAATAGAATCAGAGCAGCAAAGATTAAGTTACCTTTAATTAAACAATTTTTAGGAGAGAAGCCGAAGCTCAAAGGATTTCTTACGCAGATGCACTTTAAGGTAGTATAGGAAGGAGCGAAGTTAGCAATATTATTAGATCAAGTAGCCTATACAAAATTGTTCCTAACAGGGAGAGTACTTAAGTGGTTTAAGCCATATCTCACGGAAATATAGGCCAATGGCATAACAACTACTAACCAAGACGTACGGTATATATTTGCCAGTTAGAACGGGTTCGCAGAGTAACTAACACAGATGTTTAGAGACCTAGAGGCTATAACCACAGCGGAATAAAAGCTTCAGAACTTAGTACAACGCACTTTAGCAATTAAGTATATAACACAGTTTTAAACACTAGCTATGTAGGTTAAGTGGAATGACAAGGCGCTTATAGCATAGTATAAACAGGGACTTAAGGCTAAAGTCTAGGATGTAATCATCCTAATGGAAAATATGGATACTCTAAGAGAGTTAATAGATTAGTTAATAAAGATTAATAATAGAATCTACCAAAGGGAACAAGCTAAGAGAGGGTAAGACAGAGTTCCATAGTTATATAAGGCGCAGAGTACGCAACAACAGACATAGAGTTAAAAACTATGGAATGGCGCAGAGCCAATAGACCTAAGTAGTACTAAAGAAACCTAAAGATGGGAAAAGAAACCATAGAAACCTAGAGGTTGAGAATTAAGTAATTAAAGGACCTAGGAGTAGAGGCTAAACCAGGGATCTTAGCAGCAGAAGACGTTTAGGCGGACTCTATAGCAAGAAAGATAGTTTAAAGATAAAGCTTATATAAATTGCGGAAAATAAGGTCATTTTGCTAGAGACTGCAGAGGTGGTTAAAGTAACTACGCGGTAAAGGGAACCAGACTAGCAGACGGCACATACGTATAGAGGGACGATAGTGCACTGCGAGGAACAAAAGAATGTTCAATTAACAGTTTTGCGTATTATTATAATAACGTATGCTAAATTTATAAAGACGCTAAGTACAGCGCAAGCTATTAGCTATAAGAGCTAGAGTTAAGAGGACTTAAAGGAACTAGAAAGTTAGATAAAGAATAAGATTAACTCTATAAGATAGATTAAGATGTTATAGCAATATACAGGCAAAGATCAGCAGTAATAACAATAGAGTTAAAGTACTTATTAATTACTAGCGACGAGGACGAAAAGGAGGCTAACTAGGAGCACTTAAACCTCAATAACGTAATAGAAGCAGAGGCTGAGACCATTACCAAACGAGGTTTAGTAACGGATATTATAACACCATTAGATACAATTTCCATCGCTTTATAAGACAATAGGAGCAACGTTTAGAAGAAACTAAGTAAGTAGACAACTACTAGTGCTAGCTTATTACTCAATAAAGGCAAAAGGCCACAGGCTTAAGATTCTTAAGAAGAAATAAAAGAAGCTTAAGATTCTTAAAGTAAGATAAGACATACCTAAGGACCCACAACAGACGAAAACCAATAAGAAAGGGCAGTAACTTAGTTTAATAATAAACGAATAAGTATAGGACGCAAGTTTAAGAACTACAAGTTTGGAGAACGAATAAGAACGTTAGCAATCCTAGGTAAACGCAGTATTCAGCCTAAAGATTAAACAGTTAATACTAGGATTAAAAAGCAAGATAACTACAAAGATCTAGCTACAAGACGCAGAAAACAAGAAACTATAGATAAGTTTAGAATAAGAATTATTACATAGCAAGAGCAGAAGCTAGACAAGAGGTTAGCTATACTAGGTTATATAAGGAATAGAGCACCTATATAAAGAGTTACTAATAGGCCAAGTACAGGAACACCTAGGGTAAAATAGTTAAATAAACTAGAACAAGAAGAGGATCTAGATATTCTAACTAGGTTTAAAAAAAGACATACCAAAGGATATTACAATGTAGTAATAACAAGGTACTTTCTAATAGATAGACCATACACACTAAACCAGTTATATGGAAAGTGGTATAGGCAACAACACAGTAATAAATAGGAAGACTTTTATATATGGCTAAATAAAAAAGTTGTCTAAGACTAACCCATTATAGAAAAACACATGAGTTATATTAAAGGAGTATTAATTATAATGTTAAGGAACCTAGAAGAGGAATTTAGGGACTAGAGAAGTAAGTAATAAATTTTAGTACCTATAGCAGAGATACCAGTAGTTAGGTTAACTAGGTATAGGTTTAAACTTAAAGATAAAGATAAACTAAGAGTTAATCTAAAATATATAGCGTATTATACACTATTGTGGATAGCTTGTATGGATAACATATATAATATATATAGAGCACCTAAAGATAAGAACTAGAAGTACTTAGTAAGGATATATTAGGTACTAGAGGAAAAGCGGTTTAGGAATACTAAGTATATATATAGTTAGCACCCAGTAGAAGTATAAGGTTAAGGAGACTTAACACTTTAACCAGGAAGATTCCTTACAGAAGAATGCCTAGATGGATAATAGTAGTAAAAGTGCCCAGAGAACACTTGTCTATGGTATATAGAGGAAAAGAAATAAACTAAGTATTAGCTAAAGTTAAACTAAGTATAGATAGAATCTAGCAGCCAACAGTTAGGAAAAGGGGAGGCATATAGGACCAGAGGGAACTAGTATTAGAGCCTTAAACCTTTAAAGAAATTTAAAAACAATACCTAAATTTAAGAGCTAAATAGCAAGATTAGCAGTTTAAAGTGTTAGTAGATAGTAGAGTAACTAGGAACTATATATTACCAAAGGCAGTAGAAAGGATAGGGTTACTATATAGACAGAAGAAACACCTATATCCACTTATAACAATTTTAGGAGATTAGATAGCCTATAAAGGAGATATTATTAATCTTAAAATAGGACCTATTTAGATAACTATTAAAGGGAGACTAGTTAGAATGTCTTTTAATATCCTACCATTAGGACAGAATAAGGCGATACTAGAAATGCCTTAGTTACAGAAGTACAATCTAAAGATTGATTGGGTTATAGGTTAGGTTAATATTAAAGATATATAATAACGCAAAGTGCAATAGTAAACCAAGTTGGTATAGTACCAAGTCAGAGCGATATATAAAGAGACTAAGCAAGGCTTAAGTTATATACCAAAGAGATACCATAAGTATAGTAAAAAGTTGTGGTTACTAGAAAGTAAAAAGCTGTTAAAGTATACAGCTTAGGATTATAAGATAGAATTAGAAGAGGGAATAAGTTTAAAGTTCTTTCTAATCTATAAGCTTATTAAAATAGAGTTAGTAGCGCTTAAGGAGTTTATTTAGGAGAACTTACAAAAAGGATATATTAGACTGTTATAGTTATTAATAGGATATCCAGTATTATTTATCCCAAAGAAAAATAGAAAACTTAGGATGTGTATAGACTATAGACAGTTAAACAGCATTACTAGGAAGGATAGGTATCCTTTACCCTTAATTAGCGAAATCTAAGATAGGATAGGTAACGTAAAGATCTTTATAAAGATAGATCTGAGATGGGCGTACCATTAGATCAGAATTAAAGAAGGCAATAAATGGAAGGCAGCCTTTAGGTCAAAGGAAGGACTATATAAACCATTAGTTATGCAATTTAGGCTTATAAACGCACTAGTAATGTTCTAGAAGCGAATTAATAGTGTATTAGAAGAACACTTAGATGAATTTGTTATAGTATACCTTAACAACATTATTATCTACTTAGAGAGTAAGGAAGAGCACGGAGAATACGTTAAATGGGTCTTAAAGAGACTATAAGAAGAACAGATGCCAGTAGCAATTAAAAAATGCGAGTTCTTCACTAGGAAGACCAATTTTGTTAGATTTATTATTAAACTAGACCAACTTAGTATAGATCTAAAGAAGATTAAGGCTATAGTAAATTGGCAAGAACTAGAGAATATTACGCAGTTAAGATCGTTCCTAGGGTTTTGCAATTATTATAAAAGGTTTATAGCGTAATGGTTATAGGATATTAAGCCATTTACACAGTTAATAAAGAAAGAAGAACTATGGGTATGGGGAAAGGAATAATAAGAACTATTTAAAAAAATTAAAGAGTTATTTACTTAGGAGCCAGTTCTTAAGATCTATTAACTAGGTTTAAAGACGGTTATAAAAACAAATGTATTAGACTTTACACTAGGGGTATACTTTATATAGAAATATTAAGATAGATAGCACCTAGTGGCATACTATAGTTGGAAGATGACACTACTAGAGTTAAACTATAACATCTATAATAAGGAGTTGTTAGGTATAGTTACAGCACTTAAAGAATAGAGAGCATTTTTATAAGGCATAGAGAAACCATTTATAGTTAAGACAGACTATAAGAACTTTATAGGATTCCTAATAACAAAGAAACTTAACTAAAGACAGGTTAGATAGGCGGAAATGCTTATAGAATACTATTTTGAAATTTAGTATACTAAGGGTACAGACAATGCACGAGCGGACGCGCTAAGCAGAAAGGCTGAACTATAAAATAAAGAAAAGCTATTAGGAGCTTTGTTATAAAAAAATTAAGATGAATTAATTAGGTATAATTATCCAAAAATTATAGTAACTAAGGAAAGTTAGATCTATAAATTACTAGAAAGTAATTGGATATAGAAGATCTAAGAAGTATAGGCAAAGGATTTAGACTTAAAGTAATATAAAAATAGAGAAGCAATATATATGCCTAAGTCTATTATAGAAGAATTTATTAAGGAATTCCATAAAGGAATAATATAAGGACATAATGGAGCTATAGGCTTAGTGTTAAGACTTTAAGAAGAGTATATTATTTAAGGAATCTGGGGACTAGTATAATAAATTATAAAGGAATATCTAGATTGCTAAAGGAATAAACTAATAAGGCATAAGCTGTATAGAGGGCTATAACCTATTAAAATACCAGGAAGACCATAAGAGGTTATATTATAGGACTTTATTATTAAGTTACTAAAGTTAAAAGATCCTATTACAGGACAAGATTATAATGTAATTTTAGTAATAGTGGATAAGCTAATAAAGTGGGGATACTTTATAGTATACACTAAAGAGATATTAGTAGAAGATATCGCTAGAATCTATATAAAAGAAGTGTTTGCAAGACACGGAGTACTAGATAAGATTATATTGGATAGAGATCTAAGATTTATAGTAATATTTTAGGAAGTATTTCTGGCAGAATAAGGGGTTTGCGTAGTAATATCTACAGCGTATTATCTATAGATAGATAGACAAACAGAAAGACTAAACTAGACACTAGAGCAGTATCTAAGGCACTATATTAATTACGCACAGAATAATTGGGTATTGTTATTACCAGTTATATAGTTTATATATAATACAACACTATAAGAAGGAATGGGGATATTACCATTTAAGGTAAATTACGGATACGAGCTAAGAATATTATTATCGCTATAATAAGTAAAAAGGATAAGTAGCATAGCTAAGCAAAGAATAGAGACGTTAATAAATCTTTATATAGACCTTAAAGAAACAGCTAAACTAGTATAAGAATAAATAAAAAGGTACTATAATGCTAAGAGATTTAAGGGACCAGATCTTAAGGAGGGGGATAAAGTATAGCTACTATACAAAAATTTTAAGAGTTAATAATTAAGCAAGAAGTTAGACCATGTTAGACTAGGACCTTTTAAAGTTAAATAAAGAATTTTATTGGTTACGTATAAGTTAAACCTACCAGCTAAAATGAAAATATACCCTATACAGCATATTGCAATGCTAGAGCTAGTATATGGAAATGTTAAGCCACCAGTCTATAAGGCAGACACGTATAGAGGATAAGAGGAAGATAAATAGTAAGTTTTAAAGATTATTAGTTATAAGGATGTAGATAACGAAATATAGTATAAAGTAAAGTAGATAGGCTATAGCAAGACTACCTAGGAACCACTAAGCAACCTAAAAAACGCTATAGGAAAGGTATAGGAGTATTAAAAGAAAGCAGGTTAGGTAATATTAATAAAGAAGGATTACCAAAGAATAAGTCACCTAAGGGGGACCTAAGAGGAGCAATTGCCGAGCTACTTAGAGTTGTTTCCCTTGTAGGAGGAGAGCCAGTCCTTTTATTACCTAGCTTAGATAAACCCTATTAAACCAGTTTTTACTCCTTAGAACAAACCTTCTTACAGACACATTTAAGACAAAAAAGACGGGTAGAGGCTAATAGACAGGCTTTAAGGGTATGCTGTTAAGTAGCTGTAGCCTTCTACTCTGCTTTTTATAAACGACGAAGCTTATCTAAGGCGCTTAAGAGCTTACCGTTAAGCTTTGCAGCAGTAGATTAAATACGAGACCCTATAACAAGTTACTTAGGGAACTTAAAGACTATTAAGAGTTATAGGACGCGTATACTTAGCGTTAAAGATAGAGCGAACATTATAGGACAATTAAACGTTTGCTTTAGTACACTCTAAGTAAAATAAGGGTTATTAAGACAAGGGACTTGCTATTATAATACATACTAACCCTACTTTCGCACAACAAGAATACGGAGATAACATTATCTCACTAAGCGACAGTATAGCAGCCACAGTGCAAGTATAACATTGCGCTTATAAAGAAGAAGAAGCTTTAGGTATAATAAATAAGGATATTAACTAGACTAATTAAACGGACATTACACCTCTAGTAGATAACTTGGAGATGTTAAAAATCTTTAAGGACAAAGATAAAGAGGAGGGAGATGGTGTTATGGACGCTTTAAGTACAATATTATAACTACTTAGGGAAGAGTTATAGGAAGCTAGTTAGTTAATATAGGCACAGTCCAGGATAGATCTGGTGGAACTATATAATAAGGAATAATAAGCGAGTTATATAATATTATACGCAGTGTACAAGGTATATGTAGTGTACGTCTATATATAATACGTATAACACATACCTTATATACAAGAGAGGATTTCTTAGGAGTACGGTTATGTATTTAAAGGACCTTAGTCCCTACTATAGATAGTTCTCTCCTTATAGTAAATCTTAGAATATAATTGGAGTTAATCTATTGGGCAACTACTCTACTAGTTATTATTACATTGTTGTTTTGTTCTTACCTACATACCTAGCCCAATAATAGAACCCACCGTAGTTCCTGCTACAAGGTTCCGTTACACAATAACAACATTATAGGTATATATAAGCAGATTTGTGCCCTTGTAGCCAATTAGAAGGTCAATTGTCTTTAAGCCCAAAGTATATAAGAGACTCTAAAGGAGATCCTAGAAAGCCTTACTGCCTTATAAAATAGCCTAGCCTCCCCTTTACAAAGCCTTAGTCAACCTATTCGCTCTACTAAATGCGATATACTAGAGAGTATGGATATAATAACAAAGTAATTAAAGTCCGTCAAGCTCCCTAACCCCCCACCATTATCGGACAGCGTAGACCCGACCTTTAAGAACTGGAGAATCCAGGTATAAGAAAAGCTTTATATTAACCACAACTATTTCCCCTTTAAAGAAGCTAAAATGCTCTACCTCTTTGGTCAAACCATTGGGAACGCCCAGTGATACCTTTAGGCCAAGTTCAAGGACAAGTTACCTGTTCGGTTTATATCTGTTAATAAGATAATACAGCACCTGGCTACTATCTATGTTAATCCAAATAAAGTACGGGATGCCTATTATAACTATAATTGCCTAATAATAAAATCAAACCAATCCTTTACTAAGTTCTAGACTCAATTCTTACACCTAGTAGGTAAAGGCTAAGTCCCCCCTAAGAACTATCGTTTGGACCTATATAATAAGCTAACAGTCCAACTATAAAAGAAGATCGTGGTAGCCTTAGACAACCTACTAACCTACTAAAGACTTGCAGCCCAATATTTGTTGCTAGATTTAGAACTAAAATAAATTAATACTTATTCTAATTAACTAAAGAGGTCCTATAGTAACCGCAACCTATCCGCTACACCAACCGGAGCTAGCGTCGGAAGACAAACCACAACCGCCCTTATACTAAAAGCGGTTATAACTACCTACTAGCGAACCTTACCCAACCCGCCATGTACTATACCTTCAACTAATGCTCGTCGTAACACCCTAATTGACCCTGCCACGGTCACATGCTTTAATTGTGGAAAGGATAGTTATTTTACTACGTCCTGCCCAAAGCCAAAGGATACGGGTAATATTAAGGAGATAGAGGAAGAAGAAACGCCTAATAAGTTAGAAAAAAAAGAACCCTAGGAAAAGACTTCCCCCTAGGGTATCCTATTAATCTTAAAGAGATTAATCTGAGTTAGCTAATAGGTGGAAAACACTTTACAGTTCCATATACAGTATCTCAAAATAGATATAGAGTTAATACAACTACCCTTATTAATACTGGAGCAAATGGCTTTGCCTTTATAAACACTGCTTATATAAATGACATTGCTAAGTTCTTAAATATAAATGCTACCCAACTAGAGAAGCCTGTTTAAGTAAAAGGCTATAACGGCCAAGCTAGTAAGCCGGTTACCCATATCTTAAAGCTACATATTACTATTAATGGACGACGCCAGTTTGGTATCCCCTTTTGTATCCTAGACCTAGGGTCCTATAACATAATCCTCGGCCAAAAATGGATGTCCTACTTTAATATTTGGCTAAACGTTTAACAAAGACAGTTTGTCTAGCCGGAGAGTAGACCAAAGTTACCCTCCTTTATTAGAGAGATCCGTACTAACCATAAGACATTAGCCGCGAAGGCCAATCCTACCTACTAGTAGGATGTTAGGGACCGCGACCTAGCTTTCGCTCAAGAAGATGCCCGTCATAAGGCTAGTAAGAAATCTGTACTAACAAGGATACTCCCCCGAAGGACTGCAGTTAAGGAGGACTCTACTTATGGAAGTGGAACGGATAGTAATATAAACAACTTCTAAATTGCGGAGATCCGGCTAATGGGGAAGAGGACATACTAATAGGACTTAGAGGATAACCTTTAGAAGATACAATAAGAGCTAAAAGGAGTAAAGACAACGCCAATATACTAAAAGCCCCTAAGGCCGCGGACACCCCTACTACTATATAACCCCCCTATAGTAGATATCGCGGCAATTAGCGCTATAGGTTTCCACTTTAATATATATCAAAAGGACAACGAGGTCTTTATAACCAGCTTATACAAAATCAACCAGATTATTAATAAGAAGGAAGAAGGGCTAGTAGAGGAAACTAATAAGAAGTTAGTTAAGCGCCTCCTCCCTATATACCTCTTAGACTACAGAGACGCGTTCTTAAAAATAGCCTTAGATATACTGCCCCCCCCACCAAATCTATAATTATAAGATTTAACTAGAGGCCGACAACTCTCTAGGCTATAGCCCCCTTTACTAGCAAACTATAGAGGAACTAAAAGCAACCAAGCAGTACTTAATTGATAACCTCTATAAGGGGTTTATTAAGCCAAGTTAGGCCCCTTTTACTTCCCTTATCCTCTTTATAAAGAAACCTAATAAAGGCCTCCGCTTCTGCATTAACTATTAGAAACTAAACGCTATTACTTAGAAAGATTATTACCCTCTCCCCCTAATTAACGAGACCCTTGCACGTCTAAGCTAAGCTAAAATCTTTACTAAGCTTAATGTCCGCCAAGCTTTCTACTAAATTAGGATGGACCCTGTATTAGAGGATCTAATAACATTCCGTACCTGCTATAGTTCTTATAAATACAAAGTTCTTCCTTTTAGACTAATAAATGGGCCAGCTATATACTAACGGTATATAAATGATGTTCTTTTCAACTACCTTAACAAATTCTATATGGTATACCTAGACGACATTCTTATATACTTAGACAATAAACTTAAGCACCAAGTTCACGTTAAAAAGGTCCTAAAGAGGCTGCGGAATGCAGGCCTACAAGTCAATATTAAGAAATGCGAATTTGGAGTAAAACAAACAAAGTACCTTAGGTTCATTGTTAGCATAGAAGGAATTAAAGTTAACCCTAAGAAGGTTGAGGCGATACGCAACTGGAAACCCCCTTATACTATAAAAGGCATCCAGTCCTTTCTAGGCTTCTGTAACTTCTACTATTAGTTTATCTATAACTACGAGGTCGTGGCTAAGCCTCTTATATAACTAACAAAGAACAACACGCCTTTTATTTTTGATAATAATTATATAGAAGCTTTTAAGGAGTTAAAGGACTAACTTACCTCCTCCCTAATTCTCCGTTACTATAACCTAGACCTTAAATCAATACTAAAAACGGACGCCTCTAATAGAGTAATAGTGGGAGTTCTCTTACAGTTATACCTAGATGGCGAGTGGTACCCTATAGCGTTTTTCTTAAAGACAATGGCCCCAGCTAAGTATAACTATAAGGTACACGATAAGGAAATACTGGCTATTATATAATCATTGTCCCAGTGGTGCGCAGAGCTTGGAAGTATAGACTCTTAGATTAAAATCTATACTAATTATAAAGCCCTTAAGTATTTTATAACAACAAAGCAGCTTACCAGTTAATAGGCTAAGTAGGCTAAAATACTCTCCCAATTCTTCTTTACAATCATATACCGCCCTAGTAGGCAAAATTCTAAAGCTAATGCCCTTACCCGGAGAGAACAGGACGTGGAACTATAGGATAAGCTAAAGGCTTAACACTAGACACATGCCCTCCTCTATCCCGAACAGCTTAACCCACGTATCCTTAAGGAACTAAACTCTGAACAGAATAAGCTGGCGCCTATAGAAGGAGAGATCCTGGATAAACTAATAGGACTAATTAACCGCATTTTAATTATAAACCGCACAGCTAAATCCCTAAAAGCCCTCTGTAACTAAGATACGGAAGGCGACCCTAATTTAGAAATGGAAGATGGACTGCTCTTATACTAAGAACAGCTTATAGTTCCAGACGTTGATAACCTATAAATAGAGCTAATCCGTAAAGCCTACTATTAAGTCTCTACGGCGCACCCTAGTTAAGATAAGACCTACTAACTACTAGCGCCTTGCTACTACTGGCGAGGACTTCTATCCAATATAGAACGGTTTATTAGGAATTGTTATACTTGCAAATAGGCAGATACCCCTAGGGATTAAACCCCTAGATAATTACAACCACTGCCAGTTTTTAAACGCCCTTAGTAGCATGTTATAATGGACTTTAAATTATTTCCAAAGAACAAATATGGCTACAATATGGCCTTTATAGTAGTTAACCAACTAAGTAAGCAAGCAATTTCCCTCCCCTACTTTAAGACTACAACCGCAAAAGATATGGCCCGTATATATGTTAATAACATTTACCAGATCTATAGCGCTCCTAAGTTAATTATCTCTAACTATAGACCCTAATTTATATTAGACTTCTGGGATAAATTCTGCCGCATCCTTAAGATTAAGATTAAGCTCTCTACCGTATTTTACCCTTAGACTAACGACTAAACCGAGATTATAAACTAGTACCTTAACTAACAACTTCGCCCCTTTATTAATTACTACTAGGACAACTGGTCGGAACTACTGCCTATAATAGACTACGCACAGCTTACGCTCCCTTATAATAGTATAGGAATATTGCCATTTAAGTTAATCTATGGATATAAGCCACAAACATCCTTTAATTGGGATAGACCTATAGGACCTATAACTGTTACGGACGCTTTAAGTACAATGTTACGACTACTTAGGGAAGAGTCGTAGGAAGCTAGTTGGTTAATACAGGCACGATCTAGGATGGATCCGGTAGAGCTATGTGACGAGGAATAGTAACCGAAGTCATATAGTGTGCTCTATAAGGTCTGTGAGGTCTGTAAGGTCTGTTACATACCTTACGTACCTTACGTACCTTACGTACCTTACGTACCTTACGTACAAGAGAGGATTTCTTAGGAGTATAGTTGTGTATTTAAAGGACCTTAGTCCCTACCATAGATAGTTCTCTCCTTATAGTGAATCTTAGAATACAATTAGAGTTAATTTGTTGGGCAACTACTCCATTAGTTATTATTATATTGTTAATTTGTTCTTACCTATATACCCAGCCTATTAATAGGACCTACTGTAGTTTCTACTACAAGGTTCCGTTACATATTCACTACCCGGTTATGGTATTAAATAAGATTGAATAATATGCCACCTAAAGCACTAGTTATGACGACGTTGACGGCAGCCATAACCTCAGGGCCAGGAGATACCAGTATAGATAATAGGGATTCTTAAGTAGTTACGCAAGGTCAGTTATAGGAAATGGTTAATTACTTATAAGATAATAATAGGATACTTAAAGAACGCATTAATAGAATTGGAGTAGCGAAAATTAAGTTACCTTTAATTAAACGGTTCTTAGGAGAGAAGTTAAAGCTTAAGGGATTTCTTACGTAGATGCACTTTAAGGTTATATAGAAAGGAGCGAAGTTAGCAATATTATTAGATTAAGTAGCCTATACAGGATTATTCCTAACGGGGAGGGCACTTAAGTGGTTTAAACTATATCTCACGGAAATATAGGCCAATGGCATAACAACTACTAACTAGGACGTGCGGTATATATTTACTAGTTAGAACGGGTTCGCGGAGTAACTAATATAGATATTCGGAAACCCAGAGGCCACAACTATAGTAGAATAAAAGCTTTAGAACTTAGTACAACATACTTTAGTAATTAAGTATATAACACAGTTTTAAACACTAGCCATATAGGTTAAGTGGAATAATAGGGCGCTTATAGCACAGTATAAATAGGGACTTAAGGCTAAAGTCTAGGACGTAATTATCCTAATAGAAGATACGGATACTTTAAGAGAGTTAATAGATTAGTTAATAAAGATTAATAATAGGATCTATTAAAGGGAATAAGCTAAGAGAGGGCAAGACAGAGTTTTATAGTTATATAAGGCGTAGAGTACGCAACGACAAATATAGAGTTAAAAACCATAGAATAGCGTAGAGCTAATAGACCTAAGCAGTACTAAAGAAACCTAAAGGTAGAAAAAGAAACTATGGAAACCTAGGGGTTAAAAATTAAGTAATTAAAGGACCTAGAAGCAGAGGCCAAACTAAGGATCTTAGTAATAGAAGACGTTTAGGCGGACTCTATAGTAAGAAAAATGGTTTAAAGATAGGGCTTATATAAATTACGGAAAATAAGGTCATTTCGCCAGAGACTATAAAGGTAGTTAGAGTAACTATATAGTAAAGGGAACCAGACTAGCAGACGGCACGTATATATAGAGGGATGATGGTGCATTATAAGGAATAAAAGAGTGTTTAATTAACAGTTTTACGTATTATTATAATAACGCATGCCGAATTTATAAGGACGCTAAGTACGGCGCAAGCTATTAGCTATAGGAGCTATTATTATCTAAGTTTAAAGAAACTAACAAACCAGCTTATAGATCGGACATTAAAGATAATAAATTTAATAAAGGCGAAGCATTTACCAATAATAAAGCAATAAAGGTAGCTTACTGGAAGCATATAGACCTTAAAGAAGTCGAAACAGAAGCAGAAACTAAGACCGTTATAGAATAGGGTTTAGTAACGGATATTATAATACTATTAGATACGATTTCTATTGCTTTATAAGAAGATAGGAGTAATATTTAGAAGAAACTAAGTAAGTAGATAACTACTAGTGCTAGCTTATTACTTAATAAAGGTAAAAGGCTATAGGCTTAAGATTCTTAAGCAGAGATAAGAGAAGCTTAAGATTTTTAAAACAAGATAAAATATACCTAAGAACCTACAACAGACGAAAACTAATAGGGAAGAGTAGTAACTTAGTTTAGTAACAAATAAATAAGTACAGGACGTAAGTTTATAAACTATAAGTTTGGGGAACGAATAAAAACGTTAGCAATCTTAGGTAAACATAGTGTTTAGCCTAAAGATTAAATAGTTAATACTAGAATTAAAAAGCAAGATGACTACAAAGATCCAGCTACAAGACATAGAAAATAAGAAACTATAAATAAGTTTAAAATACAAATTATTGCATAGTAAGAGTAAAAGCTAGATAAGAGGTTAGCTATACTAGGTTATATAAGGGACAGAGCACCCATATAAAGAGTTACTAATAGGCCAGGTATAGGGATACCTAGGGTAAAATAGTTAGATAAACTAGAATAAAAAGAGGATCTAGATATTCTAATTAGGTTTAAAAAGAGATATACTAAAGGATATTACAATATAGCGATAACAAGGTACTTTTTAATAGAAAAACCATACACACTAAACCAGTTATATGGAAAGTGGTATAGGCAACAATATAATAATAAATAGGAAGACTTTTATATATAGCTAAATAAAAAAGTTATCTAAGACTAACCCATTACGGAGAAACGTATAAGTTATATTAAAGGAGTATTAATTATAATATTAAGGAACCTAGAAGAGGGATCTAGGGACTAGAGAAGTAAGTAATAAGTCTTAGTACCTATAGCAGAGATACTAGTAGTTAGGTTAACTAGGTATAGGTTTAAACTTAAGGATAAAAATAAACTAAGAGTTAACCTAAAACATGCAGCGTATTATATACTATCATAGATAGCTTATGTGGAGGATATATATAATATATATAGAGCACCTAAAGACAAGAACCGGAAGTACCTAGTAAGGATATATTAGGCACTAAAGAAAAAGCGGTTTAGGAATGCTAAATATATATATAGATGGCACCCAGTAGAAGTGCAAGGTTAAGGGGACTTAATACTTTAACTAAAAAGATTCCTTATGGAAGAATGCCTAGATAGATAATAGTAGTAGGAGTACCTAGAGAACACTTATCTATAATATATAGAGGAAAAGAAATAAATTAAGTATTGGCTAAGGTTAGACTAAGTATAAGTAGAATCTAGCAGCTAATAGTTAGAAAAAGGGGAGGCGTATAGAACTAGAGGGAACTAGTATTAGAGCCTTAGACCCTTAAAGGAATTTAAGGGCAATACCTAAATTTATAAGTTAAATAGCAAGATTAGCAGTTTAAAGCGTTAGTAGATAGTGGAGTAATTAGAAACCATATATTACCAAAGGCAGTAAAAAGGATAGGGTTACTATATAGACAAAAGGAACACCTATATCCACTTATAACAATTTTAGGAGATTAGATAGCCTATAGAGGAGGCGTTATTAATTTTAAAATAGGACCTATTTAGATAACTATTAAGGGGAGACTAGTTAGAATGTCTTTTAATATCCTACCATTAGGACAGGATAAGGTGATACTAGGAATACCTTAGTTACAGAAGTACAATCTAAAGATTAATTAGGTTATAGGTTAGGTTAATATTAAGAATACTTAATAGTATAAAGTGCAATAGTAAACCAAGTTGGTATAGTACTAAGTTAAAGCGATATATAAAAAGACTAAGCAAGGCTTAAGTTATATACCAAAGAGATACCATAAGTATAGTAAAAAGTTATAGTTACTAGAAAGTAAAAAGCTGTTAGAGTATATAGTATAGGACTATAAGATAGAATTAGAAAAAGAAATAAGTCTAAGGTTCTTTCTAATCTATAAGCTTACTAAAACGGAGTTAGTAGCGCTTAAAGAGTTTATTTAGGAGAACTTACGTAAGGGATATATTAGACTATTATAGTTATTAGTAGAATATCTAGTACTATTTATCCTAAAGAAAAACGGAAAACTTAGAATGTATATAGACTATAGACAGTTAAATAGCATTACTAGGAAGGATAGATATTTTTTACCCTTAATTAGCAAAATCCAAGACAGGATAGGTAACGCAAAAATCTTTATAAAGATAGATCTAAGGTGGGCGTACCATTAGATTAGGATTAAAGAAGGTAACAAATAGAAGGCAGCCTTTAGGTTAAAGAAAGGACTATATAAGCTATTAGTTATGCAATTTAGATTTATAAACACACTAGTAACGTTCTAGAAGCAAATTAATAGTGTATTAGGAGAATACCTAGATGAGTTTATTATGGTATACCTTAACAACATTATTATCTACTTAAAGAGTAAGGAAGAATATAAAAAACATATTAAATAGGTCTTAAAGAGACTATAAGAAGAATAGATGCTAGTAGCAATTAAGAAATGCAAGTTCTTTACTAGGAAGACCAATTTTGTTAAATTTATTATTAAACTAGGCCAACTTAGTATAGATCTAAAAAAAATCAAGGCTATAGTAAATTAGTAGGAACTAGAGAATGTTATATAGTTAAAATTATTTCTAGGGTTTTGCAATTATTGTAAAAGGTTTATAGCGCAATAGTTAAAGAATATTAAGTCACTTATATGGTTAACCAAGAAACAAGAACCATGGGTATAAGGAATAGAGCAATAAGAACTATTTAAGAAGGTTAAAGGGTTATTTACTTAGGAGCTAGTTCTTAAGATCTATTAACCAGGTCTAAAGATGGTTATAGAAATAGATATATTAGACTTTACACTAGGGGCATACTTTATACAGAAATATTAAAATAAATAGCACCCAGTGGCATACTATAGTTGAAAGATAATACTACTAGAGTTAAACTATAACATCTATAACAAGGAGTTGTTAGGTATAGTTATAGTACTTAAAAAATAAAAAGCATTCTTATAAGGTATAGAGAAACTATTTATAGTTAAAACAGACTATAAGAACCTTATAGGATTCCTAATAATAAAGGAACTTAACTAAAAACAGGTTAGATAGGCGGAAATACTTATAGAATACTATTTCAAAATTTAGTATACTAAGGGTATAAATAATGCATAAGTAGACGCTCTAAGCAGAAAGGCTAAACTATAAAGCAATAAAAAGCTATTAGGAGCTTTATTACAAAAGGATTAAGATAGATTAATTAGGTATAATTATCTAAAGATTATAGTAACTAAGGAAAGTCAGATCTATAAGTTACTAGAGAGTAATTAGATATAGAGAATCTAAGAAGTATAGGTAAAGGACCTAGACTTAGAGTAATATAAAAATAGAAAAGCAACATATATGCCTAAGTCTATTATAGAAGAATTTATTAAGGAATTCTATAAGGGAATAATATAAGGATACAACGGAGCTATAGGCTTAGTATTAAGACTTTAAAAGGAGTATATTATTTAAGGAATCTAGGGACTAGTAAGATAAGTTATAAAAAAATATCTAGATTACTAAAGAAATAAACTAATAAGGTATAAGCTGTATAGAGGGCTATAACCTATTAAAATACTAGGAAGACCATGGGAAGTTATATTATAGGACTTTATTGTTAAGCTACTAAAGTTAAGAGATTCTATTATAGGACAAGATTATAACGTGATTTTAGTAATAGTAGATAAGCTAATAAAGTAGGGATACTTTATAGCATATACTAAAGAGATATCGGTAGAAGATATCGCTAGAATCTATATAAAAGAAGTATTTGCAAGATATAGAGTACTAAATAAGATTATATTAGACAGAGATCTAAGATTTATAATAGTATTTTAGGAAGTATTTCTAGCGGAATAAGGGGTTTACGCAGTAATATCTACAGCGTATTATCCGTAGATGGACAGATAAACGGAAAGACTAAACTAGACACTAGAACAGTATCTAAGGCATTATATTAATTACATATAGAACAATTAGGTATCGTTATTACTAGTTATATAGTTTGCGTATAACGCAATACTATAAGAAGGAATGGGGACATTACTATTTAAGGCGAATTATAGATATAAGCTAAGAATATCATTATCGCCATATTAAGCAAAAAAGACAAGTAGCATAGCTAAATAAAGAATGGAGACGTTAATAAATCTTTATAAAGACCTTAAAGAAACAGCTAAACTAGTATAAGAACAAATAAAAAGGTACTATAATACTAAGAGATCTGAGGGACTAGATCTTAAGGAGGGAGATAAAGTATAGCTACTATATAAAAATTTTAAGAGTTAACGACTAAGCAAGAAGTTAGACTATATTAGACTAGGACCTTTTAAAATTAAGTAAAGAATTTTATTAGTTATGTATAAGTTAAACCTACTAGCTAAAATAAAGATTTACCCTATATAATATATCGCAATATTAGAGCTAGTATATAGGAATATTAAGCCACCAGTTTATAAGGCAGATATATATAGAGGATAAAAAGAAGACAAATGGTAAGTTTTAAAGATTATTAGTTACAAGGATATAAATAACGAAATATAGTATAAAGTAAAGTAGATAGGCTATAGTAAAACTACCTAGGAACCACTAAGCAACCTAGAGAACGCTATAGGAAAGATAAAGGAGTATTAAAAGAAAGCAGGTTAAGGAGTATTAAAAAGGGATTGCTAAAGAACAAGTTACCTAAGGGGGACCTAAGAGGAGCAATTGCTGAGCTACTTAGAGTTGTTTCCCTTATAGAAGGAGAGCTAGTCCTTTTATTACCTAACTTATTAAGACCCTATTAAATAAGTTTCTACTTTTTAGAATAAACCTTCTTACGCACTTTCTTAAGACAAAGAAGACGGGCGGAGGCTAATAGACGGGCTTTAAGGGTACGCTATTAAGTAGCTACAGCCTCTTACTCTGCTTTCTGCGAGCGGCGAAGTTTATCTAAGGCGCTTAAGAGCTTACTATTAAGCTTTATAGCGGTAGATTAAATACGAGACCCTATAATAAGTTACTTAGGGAACTTAAAGACTATTAAGAGTTATAGGACGCGTATACTTAGCGTTAAAGACTAAGTAAATATTACAGGACGATTAAACGTTTAACTTTATATACTCTAAATAGGAAAAGGGTTGCTAAGATAAAGGACTTACTAGCGTAATATAAACTAACCCCTCTTTCGCATAATAAGAATATGGAGATAGCATAACTTCACTAAGTAATAGTATAGCGGCTATAGTACGGGCACGTTATTAGAACAAAGAAGAAGAAGAAGCTTTAGGTATAATAAGTAAGGATATTAACCAGACTAATTAAACGGATATTACACCTCTAGTAGATAACTTAGAGATGTTAGGAATCTTTAAAGACAAAGATAAAGAGGAGGGAGATAGTGTTACAGACGCTTTAAGTACAATATTATAACTACTTGGGGAAGAGTTGTAGGAAGCTAGTTAGTTAATATAGGCATAATCTAGTATAGATTTAGTAGAGCTATATAACAAGAAATAGTAACCAAAGTTATATAGTGTGCTCTATAAGGTCTATAAGGTCTATAAGGTCTATTATATACTTTATATACCTTATATACCTTACATACAAGAGAGGATTTTTTAGGAGTACGGTTGTGTATTTAAAGGACCTTAGTCCCTACTATAGATAGTTCTCTCCTTATAGTGAATCTTAGAATACAATTGGAGTTAATCTATTAGGCAACTACTCTACTAGTTATTATTATGTTATTAATTTGTTTTTACCTATATACCTAGTATAACAGAACCTTGTAGTAGGAACTACGGTAGGTTCTATTATTAGGCTAGGTATATAGGTAAGAACAAAACAATAACATAATAATAACTAGTGGAGTAGTTGCCTAATAGATTAACTCCAATTGTATTCTAAAATTCACTACAAAGAGAGAACTATCTGGGTAGGGACTATGGTCCTTTAAATATACAACTATACGCCTAAGAAATCCCTTCTCTTTATAAGGTATATATGCTCTGTCTGCTCTATATAGATTACACAGATTACACAGATTATATAGATTATATTATATAACCTTAGCTACCATTCCTTATTATATAGTTCCACCAAATCTATTTTAAACTGTACCTGTATTAACTAACTAGCTTCCTACAACTCTTCCCTAAGTAGTTATAACATTATACTTAAAGCGTCTATAACACCATCTCCCTCCTTTTTATCTTTATTCTTGAAGATTCCTAGCATCTCTAAGTCGTCCACTAGAGGTATAATGTCCGTTTAACTAACTTAGTTAATATTTATACTTACTATACCTAAAGCTTCTTCTTCTTCTTCAACCCTTTATTACGCGCGTATAGTTTCCTCTATACTATTACTAGGTGAGATAATGCCGTCTCCATGTTCTTATTATGTAAAAGAGGGGTTAGTTTATATTACGCTAGTAAGTCCTTTATCTTAACAACTCTCTTTCTACTTAGAGTGCACTAAAGCAAATATTTAATCCTCCTGCGATGTTCGCTCTATTTCTAATACTAAGTATACGCGTCCTATAACTCTTAACAGTTTTCGAGTTCCCTAAGTAACTTATTATAGGGTCTTGTGTTTAATCTACCGCTGTAAAGCTTAATAACAAGCTCTTAGCCTCCCTTGCTAAGCTTTAACGTACTCGTGCTGCCTATAAGGCGTATTTGTCTGCCTCTGCACGTTTTCTTCGTCTTAAGAAGGTGCGTGAGAAGGTTTATTCCAAGGAGTAAAAACTGGTTCAATAGGGTTTATCTAAGCTAGGTAACGAAAGGACTGGCTCTCCTCCTATAAGGGAAACAACTCTAAGTAGCTTAGCAATTGCTTCTCTTGGGTCCCCTTTAAATAACTTATTCTTTAGCGATCCTTCTTTGTTAATATTACCTAACCTACTTTCTTCTAATACTTCTATACCTTTCCTATAGCGTTCCTTAAATTGCTTAATAGTTTTTAGGTAGTCTTACTATAGCCTATCTACTTTACTTTATACTATGTTTCGTTATCTACATCCTTATAATTAATAATCTTTAAAACTTACTATTTGTCTTTCTCTTGTCCTCTATATATATCTGCCTTATAGACTAGTAGCTTAACATTTCCGTATACTGGCTCTAGCATTATAACATACTATATAGGGTAGATTTTTATTTTGGCTGGTAGGTTTAACTTATATATAACTAATAAAATTCTTTACTTAACTTTAAAAGGTCCTAGTCTAATATAGTCTAATTTCTTGCTTAGTTATTAACTCTTAAAATTTTTGTATAGTAGCTATACTTTATCTCCCTCCTTAAGATCTAGTCCCTTAGATCTCTTAGCATTGTAGTACCTTTTTATTTGTTTTTATACTAGTTTAGCTGTTTCTTTAAGGTCTATATAAAGATTTATTAACGTCTCCATTCTTTATTTAGCTGTGCTACTTATCTTTTTTGCTTAATATGGCAATAACGATGTTCTTGGCTTATATCTATAATTCGCCTTAAATAGTAATGTCCCTATTCCTTCTTATGGTGTTATATTATATATAAACTATATAATTGGTAATAACAATACCTAATTATTCTGTGCGTAATTAATATAATGCCTTAGATACTGCTCTAGTGTCTAGTTTAATCTTTCCGTTTATCTGTCTATCTGCGGATAATATGCTATAGATATTACTATACAAACTCCTTATTCTGCTAGAAATACTTCCTAAAATGCTGCTATAAATCTTAGATCTCTATCTAATATAATCTTATCTAGTGCTCTGTGTCTTATAAATACTTCTTTTATATAGATTCTAGTAATATCCTCTGCTAATATCTCTTTAGTATATGCTATAAAGTATCCCCACTTTATTAGCTTATCCATTATTACTAAAATCGCGTTATAATCTTATCCTATAATAGGATCTCTTAACTTTAGTAACTTAATAATAAAGTCCTATAATATAACTTCCTATAGTCTTCCTGGTGTCTTAATAGGTTATAGCCCTCTATACAGCTTATACCTTATTGGTTTGTTTCTTTGGCAATCTAAATATTCCTTTATAACTTATCTTACTAGTTTCTAGATTCCTTAAATAATATACTCCTTTTAAAGTCTTAACACTAAGCCTATAGCTCTGTTGTGTCTTTATATTATTCCCTTATAGAATTCCTTAATAAATTCTTCTGTAATAGACTTAGGCATATATATTGCTTCTCTGTTTTTATATTACTTTAAGTCTAGATCCTCTACCTATGCTTCTTAGATCTTCTATATTTAATTACTCTCTAGTAATTTATAGATCTGACTTTCTTTAGTTGCTATAATCTTTAGATAATTATACCTAATTAATTTATCTTAATCCTTTTGTAATAAAGCTCCCAATAGCTTTTTATTGCTTTATAGTTTAGCCTTTCTACTTAGAGCGTTTACTTGTGCATTGTCTATACCCTTAGTATACTAAATTTTAAAATAGTATTTTATAAGCATTTCCGCCTATCTAACCTGTCTTTAGTTAAGTTCCTTTATTATTAGGAATCCTATAAGGTTCTTATAGTCCGTTTTAACTATAAATAGTTTCTCTATACCTTATAAGAATGCTCTCTATTTCTTAAGTACTATAACTATACCTAACAACTCCTTATTATAGATGTTATAGTTTAACTCTAGTAGTGTTATCTTTTGACTATAGTATACTACTAGGTGCTATCTATTTTAATATTTCTATATAAAGTACGCTCCTAGTATAAAGTTTAATGTATTTATTTCTACAACCATCTTTAGACCTGGTTAATAGATCTTAAGAACTAGCTCCTAGGTAAACAATTCTTTAATTCTCTTAAATAGTTCTTATTGTTCCTTTCTTTATACCTATAGTTCTTCTTTCTTTGTTAACCTTATAAATGGCTTAATATCCTATAACCATTACGCTATAAACCTTCTATAATAATTACAAAACCCTAGGAACAATTTTAACTGCGTAATATTCTCTAGTTTTTACTAATTTACTATAGCCTTAATCTTTTTTAGATCTATACTAAATTGGCCTAGTTTAATAATAAATCTAATAAAATTAGTCTTCTAGGTGAAGAACTTGTATTTTTTAATTACTACTAGTATCTATTCTTCTTGTAGTCTCTTTAAGACCTACTTAATGTATTCTCTATGCTCTTCCTCACTCTTTAAGTAGATAATAATGTCATTAAGGTATACTATAATAAATTTATCTAGGTGTTCTCCTAATACACTATTAATTTACTTCTGGAACATTGCTAGTGCGTTTATAAGCCTAAATTATATAACTAATAGTTTATATAGTCCTTTCTTTAACCTAAAGGCTGCCTTTTATTTGTTGCCTTTCTTAATTCTAATCTAATAGTATGCCTATCTTAGATCTATCTTTATAAAGATCTTTACGTTGCCTATTCTATCTTAGATTTCACTAATTAAGGGTAAAAAATACCTATCCTTCCTAGTAATGCTGTTTAACTATCTATAGTCTATACACATCCTAAGTTTTCTGTTTTTCTTTGGGATGAATAATACTGGATATCCTACTAATAACTATAATGGTCTAATATATCCCTTATATAAGTTCTCCTAAATAAACTCCTTAAGTGCTACTAACTCCGTTTTAGTAAGCTTATAGATTAGAAAGAACTTTAAACTTATTCCCTTTTCTAATTCTATCTTATAGTCCTATGCTATATACTCTAACAGCTTTTCACTTTCTGGTAACCATAACTTTTTACTATACTTATAGTATCTCTTTAGTATATAACTTAAGCCTTACTTAGTCTCTTTATATATCGCTCTAACTTAGTACTATACTAACTTGGTTTACTATTGCACTTTATACTGTTAAGTATCCTTAATATTAACTTAACCTATAACCTAATTAATCTTTAGATTATACTCCTATAACTAAGGTATTTCTAGTATTGCCTTGTCCTGTCCTAATAGTAGGATATTAAAAAACATTCTAACTGGTCTCCCTTTAATAGTTATCTAAATAGGTCCTATTTTAAGATTAATAATACCTCCTCTATAGGCTATCTAATCTCCTAAAATTATTATAAATAAATATAGGTGTTCTTTCTATCTGTATAGTAACCCTATTTTTTCTACTGCCTTTGGTAATATATAGTTCCTAGTTACTCTATTATCTACTAATACTTTAAACTGCTAATCTTGCTACTTAGCTCTTAAATTTAGGTATTATCTTTAAATTCCTTTAAGGGTCTAAGGCTCTAATACTAGTTCCCTCTAGTTCTATACATCTCCCCTTTTTTTAACTATTAGCTGCTAGATCCTACCTGTACTTAGTCTAACTTTAGCTAATACTTAGTTTGTTTCTTTTCCTCTATATACTATAGATAAGTATTTTCTAGGCACTTTTACCACTATTATCTATCTAGGTATTCTTCTGTAAGGAATCTTTCTAGTTAAAGTATTAAGTCTTCTTAACCTTATACTTCTACTGGGTGTTAACTATGTATATACTTAGTATTCCTAAACTACTTTTCCTCTAGTACCCAATATATCCTTACTAGGTACTTCCGGTTCTTATTTTTAGGTGCTCTATATATGTTATATATATCATCTATATAAGCTATCTATGATAGTATATAATGCGCTATATATTTTAGGTTAACTCTTAGTTTGTTTTTATTTTTAAGTTTAAACCTATACCTAGTTAACCTAACTACTAGTATCTCTGCTGTGGGTACTAAGATTTATTACTTACTTCTTTAGTCCCTAAATCCTTCTTCTAGGTTCCTTAATATTATAATTAATACTCCTTTAATATAACTTATATGTTTTTCTATAATGGGTTAGTTTTAGATAACTTTTTTATCTAGCTATATATAAAAATCTACCTATTTGTTGTTGTGTTGTTGCCTATACCACTTTCTATATAACTGGTTTAGTATGTATAGTTTATCTATTAGAAAGTACCTTATTATTACTACATTATAATATCCTTTAGTATGTCTTTTTTTAAACCTAGTTAGAATATCTAGATCCTTTTCTTATTCTAGTTTATCTAACTATTTTACTCTAGGTGTCCCTGCACTCGGCCTATTAGTAACTCTTTATATGGGTGCTCTATCCCTTATATAACCTAGTATAGCTAATCTCTTGTCTAGCTTTTGCTCTTGCTATATAATAATTCTTATTCTAAACTTATTTATAGTTTCTTGTTTTCTGCGTCTTGCAGCTAGATCTTTATAGTTATCTTACTTTTTAATCCTAGTATTAACTATTTAATCTTTAGGCTAAACACTGCGTTTACCTAGAATTGCTAACGTTCTTATTTATTCCCTAAACTTATAGTTCTTAAACTTGCGTCCTATACTTATTTGTTTATTACTAAACTAAGTTACTACCCTTTTCTATTAGTTTTCGTCCGTTATGGGTTCTTAAGTATATCTTATCTTATTTTAAAAATCTTAAGCCTGTGGCCTTTTGCCTTTATTAAGTAATAAGCTAGCACTAGCAGTCATCTACTTACTTAGTTTCTTTTAAACGTTACTCCTATTATCTTATAAAGCGATGAAAATTATATCTAATAGTGTTATAATACCCATTACTAAACCTTATTCTGTAATGGTCTTAGTCTTTACTTCTATTTTAACTTCTTTAAGGTCTATATACTTCTAGTAAGCTACCTTTATTGCCTTATTATTAGTAAATGCTTCGCCTTTATTAAACTTATTGTCTTTAATATCTAATTTATAAGCTAGTTTATTAGTTCCTCTAAACTTAGATAATAATGGCTCCTATAGCTAATAGCTTACGCTGTATTTAGCGTCCTTATAAATTTGGTATATATTATTATAACAATACGTAAAACTGTTAATTAAACATTCTTTTATTCCTTATAGTGCACTATTATCCCTTTATATATATGTGCCGTCTGCTAGTCTGGTTCCCTTTACTATATAGTTACTCTAACTACCTCTATAGTCTCTAGCAAAATGACCTTGTTTTCTATAATTTATATAAGCTCTATCTTTAAACCATTTTTCTTGCTATGGAGTCCGCCTAAATATCTTCTACTATTAAGATCCCTAGTTTAGCCTCTGCTCTTAGGTCCTTTAATTACTTAATCCTTAACCTCTAGGTTTTTATAGTTTTTTTTCATATCTTTAGGTTTCTTTAGTACCACTTAGGTCTATTGGCTCTACGCTATTCTATAGTTTTTAACTCTAGGTCTATCGTTGCGTACTCTATACCTTATATAACTGTAGAACTCTGTCTTGCCCTCTCTTAGCTTATTCCCTTTAATAGATTTAGTTATTAATCTTTATTAACTAATCTATTAACTCTTTTAGAGTATCCGCATCTTCTATTAGGATAATTATGTCCTGGACTTTAGCCTTAAGTCCCTATTTATACTGTGCCATAAGCGCCCTATTATTCCACTTAACCTATATAGCTAGTGTTTAAAACTGTGTTATATACTTAATTGCTAAAGTATGTTATACTAAGTTCTGAAGCTTTTGTTTCGCTGTAGTTATAGCCTCTAGGTCTTTAAATATCTATATTAATTGTTCCGCAAACCCGTTCTAACTGGTAAATATATACTATACGTCCTGGTTAGTAGTTATTATACTATTAGCCTATATTTCTGTAAGATACGGCTTAAACCACTTAAGTGCCCTCCCTATTAGGAACAATTTTGTATAGGCTATTTAGTCTAATAATATTGCTAACTTCGCTCCTTTCTGTACTACCTTAAAGTGCATTTACGTAAGAAATCCCTTAAGCTTTAACTTCTCTCCTAAAAATTGTTTAATTAAAGGTAACTTAATCTTTACTGCTTTAATTCCATTAATGCGTTCTTTAAGTATTCTATTATTATCTTATAAGTAATCAACCATTTCCTATAACTGACCTTATGTAACCACTTAAGAATCCCTATTATCTATACTGGTATCACCTGGCTCTAAGGTTATAGCTGCCGTTAACGCCGTTATAACTGGTGCTGCTCTTAGTGGCATATTGTTTAATCTTGTTTAAATACTATAACCTTAGTAGTGAATGTGTAACGGAACCTTGTAGTAGGAACTACGGTGGGTTCTATTATTAGGCTAGGTATATAGGTAAGAATAAAACAATAACATAATAATAACTGGTGGAGTAGTTGCCTAATAGATTAACTCCAATTATATTCTAAGATTTACTATAAAGAGAGAACTATCTAGGTAGGAACTGTGGTCCTTTAAATACACAACTATACACCTAAGAAATCCCTTCGCTCTATAAGGTACGTGTACTTTATCTACTCTATATAGATTACACAGATTATACAGATTATATAGATCACATTATATAACCTTGGCTACTATTCCTCGTTATATGGTTCCACCAGATCCATCCTAGACTGTGCCTATATTAACCAACTAGCTTCCTGCGACTCTTCCCTAAGTAGTCGTAACATCGTACTTAAAGCGTCCGTAACACCTAGCCTATTAATAGGACCCACCATAGTTCCTGCTACAAGGTTCCGTTATAATAACGGCCCGCGAACGCCTTAGCTATAAAGAGGCCCAGATATTCGCTAAGAGAATATATAGAGCCTAGAAGACTGCCTAAGCAATTATAAAAAAAGTATAAGAGAAGAAAGAGGCTAACGTAAACCAATATTATCGCGAGGTAGACTTCCATATAGGAGATAAGGTATAGGTGTTAATAAAGAACTAGAAGACCTAGAGGCTAAGCTATAAGCTAGACCACCAAATGGCTGGCCCCTATAAGATCCCTAAGAAGGTAGGGCACTCTTTTAAAGTTAAGCTACTAGAGTTAATAAAGATCTACCCTATCTTCTCTCTAAACCGACTGCGGAAGGCCGCGGACGACCTATTGCCTAAATAGTATAACAACCCCCCGCCACCAATTCAGATTGCAGAGGATGAGGAATGGGAAGTTAAAGAGATCTTAGCAGTTAAGAAAGACCGTAGTACCCTAAAATACCGTGCGAGCTGGGTAGGTCATAATAAAGATCTAAAATAGTACCCTATATCTAATTTTAAGTACTCTCCTTATAAGCTATAGGACTTCTACCTAGCCTACTTTAACCTCTCTAGACCACCACGCCAATTAAAAAGCTAGATTAAATGCTAGGAAAAAGGGGTAGATAACTATAATAATTTAGATAATAATAAGGAGCTTGGACAACGCCTAAGGGCAGGCTTTTTTAGGAGGGGGGGGTGATGTAATGGTGCTAGGGCAACGCTACCTGCTATACTTAGTAGACCCTAACTCCTGCTAACTAATTAGGATTTTCCATCCCCGGGATAGAAAATCGCTATTAGCTCGCTTACTACTAGCGCCTTAGCAACCCCTTTATATCTTGCCAGTCTCTAATAGACTTCTTTTTCTCCTTAGCTTAGTATTCTTGTATAATAGCAATCTACAAGCTTCGGTTTAGAAGCATTTATATGAGCCCGCTATAAGTATACTAAATTTCGAAATAGTATTCTGTAAGTATTTCCGCCCATCTAACCTGTTTTTAGTTGAGTTCCTTCGTTATTAGAAATCCTATAAGGTTCTTATAGTCCGTCTTAACCACAAATGGTTTTTCTATGCCTTATAAGAATGCTCTCTATTCCTTAAGTGCTGTAACTATACCTAACAACTCCTTATTATAGATATTATAGTTTAACTCTAGTAGTGTTATTTTCTAACTATAGTATGCTACTGGATGCTATGCGTCCTAATGCTTCTATAGTAAGTATACTCCTAGTGTAAAGTCTAATACGTCTATCTTAATAACCGTTTCTAACTTTGGTTAATAGATCTTAAGAATTAGCTCTTAGGTAAATAACTCTTTAAGTTCCTAAAATAGCTCTTTTTATTTACTACCCCAAACCTATGGTTCCTCTTTCTTTATTAGTCTTGTAAATAGCTTAATACTTTTTAACTATTATGCTATAAACCTCCTATAGTAGTTACAAACCCCTAGAAACAACCTTAACTATATAACATTTTCTGGTTTATGCCAACTTACTATAGCTTTAACTTTCTTTAGGTCTATACTAATCTTTCCTAGTTTAATAATAAATCCTATAAAATTGGTTTTCTTTATAAAGAACTTATATTTTTTAACTACTACTAGCATCTGTTCTTCCTATAGTCTCTTTAAGACCCATTTAATGTGTTCTTTATATTCTTCCTCATTCTCTAAGTAGATAATAATGTTGTTAAAGTATACTATAATAAACTTATCTAGGTGTTCTCCTAACACACTATTAATTCGCTTCTGGAACATTGCTAGTGCGTTTATAAGCCTAAATTATATAACTAATGGTTTATATAGTCCTTTTTTTAACCTAAAGGCTGCCTTCTATTTGTCGCCTTCCTTGATCCTAATCTAATGGTATGCCCATCTTAGATCTATCTTTATAAAGATCTTTACGTTGCCTACCCTATCTTAGATTTTACTAATTAAGGGTAAAGAATACCTATCCTTTCTAGTAATACTGTTTAACTGTTTATAGTCTATACACATCCTAAGTTTTCCGTTTTTCTTTAGGATGAATAGTACTGGATATCCTACTAATAACTATAACAGTCTAATATATCCCTTGCGTAAGTTCTTCTAGATAAACTCCTTAAGCGCTACTAACTCCGTTTTAATAAGCTTATAGATTGGAAAGAACTTTAGACTTATTCCTTCTTCTAATTCTATCTTATAGTCCTATACTACATACTCTAACAGCTTTTCACTTTCTGGTGACTATAACTTTTTACCATACTTATAGTATCTCTTTGGTATATAACTTAAGCCTCGCTTAGTCTCTTCGTATATTGCTCTAACTTAGTACTATACCAACTTGGTTTACTATCGCACTTTGCACTATTAAGTATTCTTAATATCGACCTAACCTATAACCCAATCAATTTTTAGATTATACTCCTATAACTAAGGCATTCCTAATATCGCCTTGTCCTGTCCTAATAGTAGGATATTAAAAGACATTCTAACTGGTCTTCCTTTAATAGTTAACTAAATAGGTCCTATTTTAAGATTAATAATATCTCCTCTATAGGCTATCTAATCTCCTAAAATTGTTATAAGTAAATAACGTGGGTGACAGGGTTTTGACGGTGTAATGGGTTTTAATGGTTTTAAACACCGCCTGCCTAATTAGGTTTGGAGCTTGCTAAATCTAGTATACTGCCAGTTGTTACTCCAAAATCTCTCCTTTTTCGACCTACTTTTTAATGGCTACTACTTAATTTAAAATTTCACCACTAACGCCATTATGCCCCGCTGGCCTCGCAAACCTAATGCGGACAAGAAGGTATCTATTGCTATTATTACCTTTCAGTCTGGCTTATACAAGAGTCGGGAAGCTTATGTAAAGGCGCATAAGATTAACCCAAATATATTTTAATAAAGGATTGCTAGGGTGCACTAATCCTATAAAGTTGCCTATACTAACCAACAACGTATTTCGACAGCTAGCGAAGCTGCAATTGTTCAATATTGTATATATCTTACTAAGGCCGGATTTCCATGTCGACTCTACACGGTTTAAACAATAGCGACAATAATCTACTAGCGCGAGTACTGGAGGATCCCACACCTCTAGCCACCCCCCCCTTTAGGCTAAAGATGGGTATATTACTTTCTAAAACGCCAGGAAGAGTTATATACTTACTATATACGCTCAATTAATTAAGAATAAGCTATAGCTGGCAACTCTCCTATCCTAGTAACACGCTTTTTTGCCAACTACTCTAAAGCTAAGACGTGGTATAATATTAAGGATATTAATATTTGGAATATGGATAAGACGGGCTACGCTATAGGCTTTACTTATAGTGCTAAAGTAGTTATACTACGCGGTAATATAAGCAATTTTAAGATAATTAACGGCTTAAAGGAGTGGGTAAGCCAGATTAACGCGATTGGTATATATAGGCAGACTATACTATTGTTTATCATTTTTAAGAGACGCTAGCATACAGATTTACTATAGTAGGAAGCTACGCGCGCTATAGGCAAGTGTTCTATTAGAATAACAGAGAATGGGTAGTTAAATCAAAAAGTTGGCATAGAGTGGCTACGCTATTTTGAGCGCCATACTCGATATACTAGAGCACCAGAGTACCTTAGCAAAGACAATAACAATAATAACGACAACTATAACTCTATTCACGGCTATTGAATGCTTATTATAGACGGCCATAGTAGTCACGTTAATCTTAAGTTTGTGCAATTTTGCGAAGACTATAAGATTATACTAATTTGCCTACTACTGTTACGGACGCTTTAAGTACAATGTTACAACTACTTGGAGAAGAGTTGGCGGAAGCTAGTTGGTTAATACAGGCACGGTTTAGGATAGATCCGGTGGAACTATGTGATAAGGAATAGTAACTGAGGTCACGTAGTGTTAAACGCGTTAACTGCGTTGAATAAGAAGGACGTTACATTTAATATAGACAACACGTACCTTATATACAAGAGAGGATTTCTTAGGAGTATGGTTGTGTATTTAAAGGACCTTAGTCCCTACCGTAGATAGTTCTCTCCTTGTAGTAAATCTTAGAATATAATTGGAGTTAATCTATTAGGCAACCACTCTACTAGTTATTATTATATTATTGTTTTATTCTTACCTATATACCTAGCCTAATAATAGAACCCACTGTAGTTTAAGCTATAAGGTTCCGTTACATATTTACTACTAAGGTTACGGTATTAAACAAGATTAAATAATATGCCACTAAGAGCAGTACTAGTTATAATGGCGTTAACGGCAGCTATAACCTTAGGGCTAGGTAATACTAGTATAGACAAGGGGAATTCTTAAGTAGTTACGCGAGGTTAGTTATAGGAAATAGTTAATCACTTATAAGATAATAATAGGATACTTAAAGAACGCATTAATAGAATTAAAGTAGTAAAGATTAAGTTACCTTTAATTAAATAATTCTTAGGGGAGAAGTTAAAGCTTAAGGGATTTCTTACGTAAATGCACTTTAAGGTAGTACAGGAAGGAGTAAAGTTAGCAATATTATTAGATTAAGTAGCCTATATAGGATTGTTCCTAATAGGGAGGGCACTTAAGTGGTTTAAGCCGTATCTTATAGAAATATAGGCTAATGGTATAACAACTACTAACCAAGACGTACGGTATATATTTACTAGTTAGAACGGGTTCGCGGAACAACTAATATAGATATTTAAAGACTTAGAAGCTATAACCACAGCGAAACAAAAGCTTTAGAACTTAGTATAATATACTTTAGTAATTAAGTATATAATATAGTTTTAAATACTAGCTATATAGGTTAAGTGGAACGATAAGGCGCTTATAGCATAGTATAAATAGGGACTTAAGGCTAAAGTCTAGGACGCAATTATCCTAATAGAAGATGTGGATACTTTAAGAGAGTTAATAGATCAGTTAATAAAGATTAATAATAGGATCTACCAAAGGGAACAAGCTAAGAGAGGGCAAGATAGAGTTCTATAGTTATATAAGGCATAGAGTATATAGCAATAAATATAGAGTTAAAAACTATAAAATGGCATAGAGCTAATAGACCTAAGTGGTACTAAAGAAACTTAAAAATAGAAAAAGAAACTATGGAAACCTAGAGGTTAAGGATTAAGTAATTAAAGGACCTAGGAGTAGAGGCTAAACTAGGGATCTTAGTAGTAGAAGATATTTAGGCGGACTCTATAATAAGAAAAATGGTTTAAAGATAGAGCTTATATAAATTATGGAAAATAGGGTTATTTCGCTAGAGACTATAGAGGTAGTTAGAGTAATTATATAATAAAGGAAACCAAACCAGTAGACGGCATATATGTATAAAGGGATGACGGCGCACTATAAGGAATAAAAGAATGTTTAATTAATAGTTTTATGTATTATTATAATAACGTATACTAAATTTATAAGGACGCTAAATATGGCGTAAGCTATTAGCTATAGGAGCTATTATTATCTAAGTTTAAAGAAACTAATAAACTAGCTTATAGATTAGATATTAAAGATAATAATTTTAATATAGGCGAAGTATTTACCAATGATAAGGCAATAAAGGTAGCTTACTAGGAGTATATAGACCTTAAAGAAGTTAAAATAGAAGCAGAGACTAAGACCATTATAGAATAGGGTTTAGTAATGGGTATTATAATACTATTAGATACAATTTCTATTGCTTTATAAAATAATAGGAGTAATATTTAGAAGAAATTAAGCAAGTAGATAACTGCTAGTGCTAGCTTATCACTTAATAAAGGCAAAAGGCTATAGGCTTAAGATTTTTAAGAAGAGATAAGAGAAGCTTAAGATTTTTAAGATAAAATAAGACACACCTAAGGACCTATAATAGACGAAAACCAATAGGAAAGGGTAGTAACTTAGTTTAGTAATAAACAAATAAGTATAGGACGCAAGTTTAAGAATTATAAGTTTGGAGAATAAATAAGAATATTAGTAATCCTAGGTAAACATAGTGTTTAGCCTAAAGATTAAACAGTTAATACTAGAATTAAAAAGCAAGACAACTATAAAGATCTAGCTATAAGACGCAGAAAATAAAAAACTATGGATAAGTTTAGGATAAGAATTATTATATAGCAAGAGCAAAAGCTAAATAAGAGGTTAGCTATACTAGGTTATATAAGGAACAGAGCACCTATATAAAGAGTTATTAATAGGCCAAGTGTAGGGACACCTAGAGCAAAATGGTTAAATAAACTAGAATAAGAAGAGGATCTAGATATTCTAACTAGGTTTAAAGAAAGATATACTAAAGGATATTATAATATAGTGATAATAAGGTACTTTCTAATGGATAGACTATATACACTAAACCAGTTATATGGAAAGTGGTATAGGCAACAACACAATAATAAATAGGAAGATTTTTATATATAGCTAAATAAAAAAGTTGTCTAAGATTAACCTATTACGGAAAAACACATAAGTTACATTAAAGGGGCATTAATTATAATATTAAGGAACCTAGAAGAAGAATCTAGGGACTAGAGAAGTAAGTAATAAATCTTAGTACCTATAGCAGAGATACTAGTAGTTAGGTTAACTAGGTATAGATTTAAACTTAAAAACAAAAATAAACTAAAAGTTAACCTAAAACATGTAGCGTATTATACACTATTATGGATAGCTTATATGGATAATATATATAATATGCATAGAGCACCTAAAGATAAGAACCAGAAGTACCTAGTAAGGATATATTAGGTACCAGAGGAAAAGCGGTTTAGGAATACTAAGTATATACATAGTTAGCACCTAGTAGAAGTATAAGGTTAAGGAGACTTAATACTTTAACTAGGAAGATTCCTTACGGAAGAATGCCTAGATGAATAATAGTGGTAGAAGTACCTAGAGAATACTTATCTATAGTATATAGAGGAAAAGAAACAAACTAAGTATTAGCTAAAGTTAGACTAAGTATAGGCAGGAACTAGCAGCTAATAGTTAGAAAAAGGGGAGGCGTATAGAACTAGAGGGAACTAGTATTAAAGCCTTAGACCCTTAAAGGAATTTAAGGTTAATACCTAAATTTAAGAGCCAAGTGGTAAGATCAGCAGTTTAAAGCATTAGTAGATAGTGGAGCAACTAGAAACCATATATTACCAAAGGCAGTAAAAAGGATGGGGTTATTATATAGACAGAAGGAATACCTATATCTACTTATAACGATTTTAGGAGATCAGATAGCCTATAGAGAAGGTATTATTAATCTTAAAATAGGACCTATTTAGATAACTATTAAAGGGAGACCAGTTAGAATGTCTTTCAATATCCTACTATTAGGACAGGACGAGGCGATACTAGGAATGCCTTGGTTATAGGCAGACTTACTAATAAACAAACCCCGTTTGCTAGTTTGTTTACTTATTTGCTTTATAATCAAATAACCAATCAAGCCTAAAGGTCTAATTTTAGTAGTCAATTAAGCCTTATATCGTCCTGTTTAATTGAGTTGGTTTGCTCGTTTAATATATAAGATATAGGTATTGTTTTTGGTTAAGGGGAGGTTCTTAGTGGTTGAGTTTTAGACAGTTCTAAAATATACCATAATTATGATATAATATACGCGCTGAAAATAAATATCTAAACACATCTTTCTAACTTAACCCTCTAAAATCTCCTCTTTTACTCACCAATTCCTATCGCTATACTGCCTATATTATATCTTCCTAACCTACTAAGGCTAGCCCTGTTGATTTGGCAGAGAACACGCCTATAATCGCGCCCAGTAAAGCCTATGAAGGTTCTAATACCTCATCAGAATCAACCCCCCTCTAGGACGAATATAAAGGCCTTGATTAGGACCGTGTAGAGAGATATTAACGGCCTTATTAAGACCTCCTCAGAACTCCGAGCTTTATATAGGACTATAGCTGGCGGCTCCAGTAAAGATTTAGTGAGAAAACAACCGTTTTCTTATATAAATATTGCCATCTGTATAAGATTAAGGTGACCCTATATGAAACTAGTAGAGCTACTACTTCTACGGTAGGACACCTTGCTAAGGATATAGATAGCTACTAGGTTGATTCTCGTGGTCCTATTAATTATACAATATCTTAAAAGCGGAAGGCTTTAACTATTCTAGAGCAGATTTAACAAACCTATTATGTATTATAAGCAGTTGCTAATGAGCTTATCAAGTCCTATAACTCCGATATCTTTAAACAAGCAGTTATACTATGGATCGCCGCCGGAAACCACCCTCTATAAGAAGTCAAGCGACCTGAATTTCGAGCCCTAATTGCGGCCGCAAATAAAGACGCTAAGCTTGATCTCTACTAAAACCACGAGTTAATTTACAGTCAAGTTCTCGCTGAATATAATAGTAATAAAGGTGTAGTGACGGAAGAACTGGCGCGATTAATAATAAGATTTCATATATTATTTAATAGCTGGATAACGCGTGATAAGAAGAAGGCTCTTACTGGTATCTATGTTTACTATTTGGACCATTAAGGCCAGATTTAAGACTTTATGCTTGCTCTACTAGAGCAGCTTGGCCTATATAGCGGCTATAACTACCACGATGTTATTGGCAATACCATTGCTAAGTATAATCTTGGTAGTCGAATTGGCTAGTTTATTATAGATAACGCCTATAATAATAATACCTGTATTAACTTCCTCGCGGTAGAGCTTGGATTTAATAAAGAGCAATATTAAGTGCGGTGCGCTACTTATATATTTAATCTAGTAGCTTAATTAAGTCTATTTGGAACCGATAAAGATGCGTTTAAGAACAGTAATAAGAACTTAACGGTAGGTAGGCGTTCCCCTACTATTAATTTAATTAAAACTAAGGCTTCTATAGGAAGAGCAGCAGTTCCTAGAGGAGTGGCGAAAGAAAGGCCCGCTTGGAACTCTTATTGATTTTATCTATTCGATCTATTTGCCATAAAAGTATAAACAGTTCTATGCCTTCCAGCGAGAGGAAAACGCTATACTACCGCGCGCTGATTTTAAAGTCCTCGAGCTTGTTAAGCCTGTTAAGACTAGGTGGAACAGTTATTTAATAATATTTAAACGGGCCGTTAAGCTTTAAGGCCCTATTTCCTCAATAATGCAGCATGATATTAATAAATAGAATAGGAAGCTCGCAACAATCAAGTCTAGTTGACGACGTAGAAAGAATCCAAATCTATATTAAAAGCCTCTTAATTGACCTCTCTACATGTGAGTCGGCGGCCTTACTTCCTACAATTGGGACGTTATTAAACAATATATTCAGCTTCTTAAGCCGCTTCAGCAGGCTACACTTAAGCTTAAAAAAAGAGGCAAGGCTGGGCGTAATAGCGCAATATAAAAAGTTATCCCTTGCATAGAGTTTTTAATAAGGCACTACAAAGAAGCTAAAGCTTAATTAACTGAGGCGACAACGGAAGATTATCCTAATTAAGAGGCAATTGAGGATCACTATAAAATCAACGTTAATCACGGGTGGGCGAAGCTTTAAAAATACTACATAGCGCTTAATCAGACGCCTATCTACTATACAGCTTGCCTACTACACCCTAACCTTAAGCGATTCTGTTAAAATAACTGGAAAGAGAGGCCTAATTAGATAACTAGCTATGACGCTTCCTTCCAGAAGCTCTGGCTTGAGTATAAAGGAAAGAAGCTACGGTTGGCAGGGCAAGCCTCTAAGAAAAATTAGCCTTTACAATCTGATATTAATGACTTCATTAGAAGCTTTACAGGCACCACCTTTACTATAGCACCCTCCTTATCTGACGATTAAGAAGACAAGTATAAGCAGTGGAAGAAACTCAATCCACTAATAGAAGATCACCCATTAGCTCACGATCCGTTTTTATACTAGAGGACGATAGTAATAGAGTTTCCTAACCTTAGTTAAATGGCGCTTGATATACTAAGTATACCACCATCAAGCTGCGACTGCGAACGATCGTTTAGTGAGCTTGGTGATATGCTTAAGCCTTGTCGCTCATAAATGCGGCCTAATATTATCACAGCCTTACAGTATACACGAAGCTAGAACCGCAACGGCTTTATTAAATGCAGAAAATGACCTTTCCTAATAAGGAAATCATACACTGGTTCGGACTTAACCGGAGATTGTGTTATTTGATTTGGTTTGCTGACTTTTAAATAGAGCGACAAGTCCTACCCAAATTTTTAATATAGCCTCCAACTTCGGTGCTATTGCGAGCCGCGATCTCCTACTTTAGGAGCTGTTTTATATACATATAATGATGTATAGGGAGGATTGGCTACATAGCCAGATCAATATTGCTGCCGTCGTGGAGGCGATCGATTTTTTGGGCATCTTTTGTATAGGAAAACTCTGCATCAAAGTTGGAGTCACGTGACCTTATCTGACTTTTAAGCATAGTACTACACCAAACGCCTATTACCAAATTGTAGTATAGAGCTCCTAGAACTTCCTACTGTCGCGTAAAAATGTATATAAATCTATCTAAACAGTTAAATCTAACCAAACCGTTTACTAGTTTGATTAACTAAATAAAATAAACAAGCTTAAAGCTTTAAAATATCCAATCAACCAAACCAAAGATCGATGGTTTGAATTGTTTGTTTATTAGCAAGTCTGGTTATAGGAGTATAATCTAAAGATCGATTGGGTTATAGGTTAGGTCGATATTAAAAATATATAATAGCGCAAAGTACAACAGCAAACCAAGTTGGTATGGTACCAAGTTGGAGCGACATATAAAGAGACTGAGTAAGGCTTAAGTTATATACCAAAGAGATACCACAAGTATGGTAAAAAGTTATAGTCACTAGAAAGTAAAAAGCTGTCAGAGCATATAGCTTGGGACCACAAGATAGAATTAGAAAAGGGAATAAGTCTAAAGTTCTTTCCAATCTATAAGCTTACTAAAACGGAGTTAGTAGCGCTTAAGGAGTTTATCTAGAAGAACTTATATAAAGGATATATTAGACCATTATAGTTATTAGCAGAATATCCAGTACTATTCATCCTAAAGAAAAGTGGAAAACTTAGAATATATATAGACTATAGATAGTTAAATAGCATCACTAGGAAGGATAGGTATCTTTTACCCTTAATTAGCGAAATCTAAGACAGGATAGGCAACGTAAAGATCTTTATAAAGATAGATCTAAGATAGGCGTACTATTAGGTCAGAATTAAGGAAGGCGACAAATAGAAGGCAGCCTTTAGGTTAAAGGAAGGACTATATAAGCCATTAGTTATACAATTCGGGCTTATAAACACACTAGTAATGTTCTAGAAGCGAATTAGTAGCATATTAGGAGAACACCTAGATAAATTTGTTATAGTATACCTTAACAATATTATTATCTACTTAGAGAATAAGGAAGAACATAGAGAACATATTAAATGGGTCTTAAAGAGACTATAAGAAGAATAGATGCTAGTAGTAATTAAGAAATATAAGTTCTTTACTAGGAAGACCAATTTTATTAGATTTATTATTAAACTAGGCTAACTTAGTATAGATCTAAAGAAGATCAAGGCTATAGTAAATTAGCAAGAACTAGAGAATGTTATATAGTTAAGATTATTTCTAGGGTTTTGCAATTATTATAGAAGGTTTATAGCGCAATGGTTACAGGATATTAAGCTATTTACATAGTTAATAAAAAAAGAAGAACTATGGGTATAAGGAAGAGAATAATAAGAACTATTTAAGAGAGTTAAAGAGTTATTTACCTAGGAGCCAGTTCTTAAGATCTATTAACTAGGTCTAAAGACGGTTATAAAAATGGATGTATTAGACTTTATACTAGGGGCATACTTTATATAGAAACATTAAGATAGATAGCACCCAGTAGTATACTATAGTTAAAAGATAACACTACTAGAGTTAAACTATAACATCTATAATAAGGAGTTATTAGGTATAGTTACAGCATTTAAGAAATAGAGAGCATTCTTACAAGGTATAGAGAAACCATTTATAGTTAAAATAAACTATAAGAACCTTATAGGATTCCTAATAATAAAGAAACTTAACTAAAGACAGGTTAGATAGGCGGAAATGCTTACAGAATACTATTTTGAAATTTAGTATACTAAGGGTACAGACAATGCACGAGTAGATGCTCTAAGCAGAAAGGCTAAACTATAAAGTAGTGAAAAGCTATTAGGAGCTTTATTGCGAAAGGATTAAGATAGATTAATTAGGTATAATTATCTAAAGATTACAGCAACTAAGGAAAGTTAGATCCATAAATTACTAAAAAGTAATTAAATATAGAAGATCTAAGAAGTATAAATAGAGGATTTAGACTTAGAGTAATATAAAAACAGAGAAGTAATATATATACCTAAGTCTATTATAGAAAAATTTGTTAAGGAATTCCACAAGGGAATAATATAAGGACACAACGGAGCTATAGGCTTAGTATTAAGACTTTAAAAGAAGTATATTATTTAAGGAATCTGGGGACTAGCAAAATAAATTATAAAGAAATATTTAGATTGCTAAAGAAATAAACTAATAAGGTATAAGCTGTATAGAGGGCTATAACCTATTAAGACACCAGGAAGACTATAGAAAGTTATATTATAGGACTTTATTATTAAGTTACTAAAGTTAAGAGATCCTATTACAGGATAAGATTATAACGTGATTTTAGTAATAATAAATAAGCTAATAAAGTAGGGATACTTTATAGCATATACAGAAAAGATATTAGTAGAAGATATCGCTAGAATCTATATAAAAGAGGTATTTATAAGATACGGAGTACTAAATAAAATTATATTAGACAGAGATCTAAGATTTATAGTAGTATTTTAGGAAGTATTTCTAGCAGAATAAGGAGTTTACGTAGTAATATCTATAGTATATTATCCGTAGACGGATAGATAAACAAAAAGACTAAACTAGATACTAGAGTAGTATCTAAGGTACTATATTAATTACGCATAGAACAATTAGGTATCGTTATTACCAGTTATATAGTTTATATATAATACAACACTATAAGAAGGAATAGGGATATTACTATTTAAGGCAAATTATGGATACAAGCTAAGGATATTATTATTACTATATTAAGCAAAAAAGACAAGTAGCACAGCTAAGTAAAGAATAGAGATGTTAATAAATCTTTATATAGACCTTAAAGAAACAGCTAAACTAGTATAAGAATAAATAAAAAAGTACTATAATGCTAAGAGATCTAAGGGACTAGACCTTAAGGAGGGAGATAAAGTGTGGCTACTATATAAAAATTTTAAGAGTTAACAACTAAGCAAGAAGTTAAACTATATTAGACTAGGACCTTTCAAAATTAAGTAAAGAATTTTATTAGTTATATATAAGTTAAACCTACTAGCCAAAATGAAAATCTACCCTATATAATATATTGTAATGCTAGAGCCAGTATATAGGAATGTTAAGCCACTAGTCTATAAGGCAGATATATATAGAGGATAAGAGGAAAATAAATGGTAAGTTTTAAAGATTATTAGTTACAAGGATGTAGATAACGAAATATAGTATAAAGTAAAGTGGATAGGCTATAGTAAGACTACCTAGAAACTATTAAGCAACCTAAAAAACGCTATAGGAAAGGTATAAAAGTATTAAAAGAAAGTAGGTTAGGTAGTATTAACAAAAAAGGATTACTAAAAAATAAGTTACCTAAGGGGGACCTAAGAGGAGCAATTGCTAAGCTACTTAGAGTTATTTCCCTCGCAGGAGGAAAGCTAGTTCTTTTATTATTTAGCTTAAATAAACCCTATTAAACAAGTTTCTACTCCTTAAAATAAACCTTCTTATAAATATATTTAAGATATTAAAGACGAGTATAAGCTAAACGTTAAGCTTTAAGAACGCGTATAGACTCTTCTAAGGCACGTTAAACCTTAAGTAGCGTGGAGGCCAGCTTACCATTAAGCTTTATAGCGGTAGATTAAACATAAGACCCTATAATAAGTTACTTAGGGAACTTAAAGACTATTAAGAGTTATAGGACGCGTATATTTAGCGTTAGAGACAGAGCGAACATTATAAGACAATTAAATATTTGCTTTAGTACACTTAGAGTAAGAGGAGGGTTGTTAAAATATAAAACTTGCTAGCGCAATATAAACCAACCCCTCTTTAGCGCAATAAGAGTAGGGAATCGCCATTACCTCACCCAGTAATAGTATAGAGGAAACTGTATAAAGGCAACACTTAACCTAAGAAAGAGAAGAAGAAGCTTTAGGTATAATAAATATAGATATTAACTAGAGTAATTAAACAGACATTATACCTCTAGTAAACAACTTGGAGATGTTAGGAATCTTTAAAGATAAAGATAAAGAGAAGGGAGATAGTATTACGGACGCTTTAAGTATAATATTATAACTACTTAAAGAAGAGTCGGCGGAAGCTAGTTAGTTAATATAGGTACGGTCTAGAATAGATCTGGTGGAACTATATAACAAGGAATAGTAACTAAGGTTACGTAGTATTAAACGCGTTAACTGCGTTAAACAAGAAGGACGTTATGTTTAATATAGATAACACGTACCTTACGTATAAGAGAGGATTTCTTAGGAGTACGGTTATGTATTTAAAGGACCTTAGTCCCTACCGTAAATAGTTCTCTCCTTATAGTAAATCTTAGAATATAATTAAAGTTAATCTGTTAGGCAACTACTCCACCAGTTGTTATTATGTTGTTATTTTATTCTTACCTATATACCCAGCCTAATAACAGAACCTACCGTAGTCTAAGCTACAAGGTTCCATTATAACTACCTTATTTAATACACCTTCTGCAGCCTTTAGATCTTATGATATTTTCATAGCTTAAGCGCCTCTACTTATTAAAAGTCAATAAATATACAGCGCGCGGTGTCACTGGAATTAATAAGAAATATTTTTTAAGGATTTTAGGGGAGATCTACCCTTATATATATACACTAAGACTAATTAATAGCGCCTTTTAAGCCGCAGGCCTTCTTCCCTACAATCCAGATAAAGTACTTAAGCGCTATATAAGTCCTTCTATATCTACCTAACCTTCTACACCTTTATCTTCTGATTAGCAAGCAATGCTTCTATCTTCGCCTTTATACCTACGTACGCCTAAAGGCCGCGACGATTGCGTATAGTATACCCACACAATTCTCTACCCTAAAACCACACCTGCGGCAGCTAAGGCAGTAGTAAGCAAGCTTATAGAGCACCTATAATTAATAAAGGATCGAGAGGAGCTTCTATAGGTAGAAAATAATAATCTTTAACTAGCTACTGCGGAAAGGAGAGCAAGGAAGGCTTATAAGCGGTAGATACTTTTTACTAACTTAGTACTTACTTCCAAATTAATATAGGCAATTGTTACTAAGCAAGAGGCCGCTAATTAAGCTAAGGAGGAAGCTAGATTACAAAGGGAGCAGAATAAAAAGAATAGAGAGGAGGTAGCAGCGCTTATAAAGAAACAGCTAGAGGCTTAAAAGGATATATATATTGCTTCTACTACTACTAAAAAGCTTGCAGAGCAACACTATAAGGACGCTTAAGCAGCAGCGCTAGTAGTAAAGAGAGAGTAAAGGGTTTTAGAAGCTGCTGCTAATGTTACTAAGAAGAAGAAGCGTATAATTAATGTAATGGAACCTTGTAGTAGGAACTATAGTGGGTTCTATTATTAGGCTAGGTATATAGGTAAGAACAAAATAATAATATAATAATAACTGGTGGAGTGGTTGCCTAATAGATTAACTCTAATTGTATTCTAAGATTTACTATAAGGAGAGAACTATCTACGGTAGGGACTAAGGTCCTTTAAATACACAACTATACTCCTAAGAAATCCTCTCTTGT
>Ga0307507_10001784_pt1 | contig 47320 bp, 10 predicted proteins | sample 7_EM_MG_FD_207223 | JGI IMG/M metagenome (GOLD analysis project Ga0307507, IMG submission 207223) | Populus trichocarpa ectomycorrhiza microbial communities from riparian zone in the Pacific Northwest, United States - 7_EM | ecosystem: Host-associated > Plants > Roots > Unclassified | place...
CTATATTAAACTTAAAGAACAACCTAATACCTATATTAAAACCACGACACTAATTAGTCCTAGGAGGATTTAATTTGTTAGCCCTAGCCTTAACCCCTAAAGGGAAGCCTAGTGGCTTAAAAGACTACAACGACTATAAGGGGGACATTGATAATGTTTTATTCTTTATTGACTATATAACCACGGATAAACAAGCCGAAGGGCTACTACCTATTAAGATCGAGATATGAGACGCTGAGATGTTTGTAAAAATGGTAGCATAAGAACTTAATAAATACTACTACCTTCTATAGAACCACTATCTAAAGCTTATATAAGCTGAGATGCGTATTGCTTAAGATTACAATATTATCTAAGACCTATAAGCTCGTGAGGCGCTTGCTGATAATATACGCTAAGAAATCGAAGATGACCTCCGCGCGTCTAAACACGACGTCCAACGATTAAAGAAGGCCGAGATTATACTTATTGCTATAGTTACCGAAAGAGAGGGTATAATCAAATACCTACAATCTTAGCTTAATAAGCATATTTATAACAATACTAGACACCTCTCTACTGTATATAACGCCACCTAAGCCTCTACGCCCCTGGCAACCTTACCTACTTAACGCTTAACGGAAGGTTAGTGCTAAGCAGCTTTACCTAACAGGAACCCCTACTATAGTAGCGGCGACAATGAAAGCCACAATAATTGAACCTAAACTACTACTATAGGGTTTAATACATGCTACCCTAATCCCCTAATCTTTAAGGGTGACCGCAAGAAATATAGCTACTAGAAGATGCAAACCTATAAGAAACTGACCTAGAGCGCCTACCTTTTCCCTATAGAAGATACTAAGATTGGCTATATTATTGGACAAATAAAGGGCATCCCATTTAATAGGCTTTTTGCTTAATGGGAGACTAGCAGTCCCTAGAAGTAATAGTCCTACTAAAAAGTCCTTAATAACCTTAACTAAATGTACCGCGACTATAACCTAGTGGCTACTAGTTGAGCTAAACTACGCGCCCTAAAGATGAGTTCTACTGAATTATTTAATAAGTTCTATGTTAAATTCTAGAAATACACTGGAGTCCTTACTTAAGACGACGCTGAAGACCAGGAAGATCTCCTTAAAAAAGTTACTTATTGCCTTAGTTACGTAGCCGCCAGCCACAACTATAACGACGTTTATAATATGGTAGCAGCCCTACAGAAGATTAAACGACGGCTGAACTAGATTACTACTATAAACCCCCACCCGAAGACCTCCCTATAGAAGCCCTCTGGACCTACCAAACTACTAACGCCTACTACCCTAAGTAACACTACTGGTCCTAATATTAACCTCTCTATACTAGCCTTTCTGAAGAAGCTACTAGATAGAGAGCGTAAGTTACTCCAGAAGCTAAGGAGTTGCTATAGATACCATTAAGAAGGCTATTATAGCTATAGCCCAAACTGCCTAATGGCTAGGTTTAGCAGCTACCGTTAAACACCTAACCCTATGCCCCGGACACTAAATACGTCGCTACGCGCCGCTACCGCACAAGACAAAGATGCAGTAACGGTAGTAGAATTAGACGTGGAAGCGGAAAACGTAAAGTCCTAGCCCTAAGTTGTAGGTTGGGACACTCTAATAATAGAGGGATCTATATATCGGCTTGCTTAATAGATAGCTTAGTAAGAATAGAAGGATGGAAGCAAATAGTCTTACCTATAGAGGGAACTACCGCTAAGAAATAATATAAAACCCGTTTTATAATTAACTGCGGAGTTACTGATAAATTTGTAGATACCTAATTTGTGCGCACTTATAACCTATCTACCTTACCCCTTGCTAAAGCCCGCGCCCTACAACTCGCTAACGGTAGTTATACTGCATAAAAGATTACCTATATGGCACAACTCTACCTAAATATGAACGGACACTAGGAGGAGCTTTAGGCCTATATTATACCACTTACGAACTACCCTATTATCCTTAGAATAAACTGGCTTAAATAATACAACCCCGCTATTAACTGGTAAAAGAGAGAAGTAACCTTTAACTCTAAATACTGTAGAGAGACTTGCCTAGGGCACGGCCTAGCCGCCTCTATTTACTCCCTAGGATATTAACCTAAGGAAACCCTTATTACCCCACCTATGACTAACTGCCACTATGTAAGCGCCGTGGCCTTCTACCGCATAGCATGTAGGAAAGGCTGGACCGTTGCCGCAGCCTCCTGATTATAACTATATAAGCTTAACAAAGATTAGGACCACGTCCTCTATAGTAATAGGATAGATATAGTTAACCTCCCAGAAAATAATGCCCCTGTAGAACTCTACGGACTTTTATCCTTAGACTTTAAGAAGTTTATAAAGCTTAAAAAAGGACTTACTAATAAGGAACTCCGCAAGCTCCTCCCCAAGAGATACTATAACTTTATTAACATATGCTTACAAAAGAGCGTAGATATACTGCCTCTACACTAACCTGACGACTATGCCATTAATATTAAATAAGGAAAAACGCTACCCTATAAGAGACCCTACCTAATGTTAAAAGACGAACTCCTAGTTGTTAAAAAGTATATTAATAAGTACCTTAACAAAGGGTTTATTCGTCCTAGTATGTCCCTAGTAGCCGCTCCTATCCTCCTTACTAAAAAGCCAGGAGGAGGTATTTAATTCTGCGTTAACTATAGAGGACTTAACACTATTATGATTAAGAACTGATACCCTATACTGCTTATACGCGAGACCTTTGAACGGCTTAGCTAAGCCAAAATCTATACTAAACTTGATATTATCGCCGCCTTTAACCGCCTCCGAATACGGGAAGGTGATAAATAGAAAACCATACTTGTATTACGCTTCGGCTAATTTAAATACACCGTTATGCCTTTTAGCGTATATAACGGCCCAGGCAGCTTCCAAAGCTATATTAATAATGCCTTATGGGACTACCTCGACGACTTCTGCTCCGCGTACCTGGATAATATACTTATTTACAGCAACGACCCTTTTAAGTATACTGAGTATGTTTAAAAGGTCCTATAGCGCCTTAGAGACGTAGGACTTTATATTAATTTAAAGAAGTGCAAATTCTTAGTTATAGAAGTAAAATACCTTAGACTAATTGTTACTACTAAGGGTGTCCATATAGACCCTGAAAAAGTATGTATAATCACCGGATAGCAAACCCCTACCTGCATTAAGGACGTATAAGCCTTCCTTAGTTTCGCTAACTTCTATTAGAAATTTATATATAACTTCTTAGGTGTTATAGCACCACTTATAGCAATAATACGAATAAAGGGCTTTTCTGTGAAAGGAAGAAAAACATATCTATGTTTTATCTAGACGCCTAAATGTAAAAAGGCGTTCTAAGACTTAAAAGATGTGTTTACCAAAGCACCTATCCTAGCTTACTTTATACTAGGATAACAACTCTATCTTAAGACTGACTCCTTAGACCACGTTAACGCGGGCGTCCTCTTTTAGATGGGTGACGACGGTCTCCTCCACCTAGTTGTATTCTACTTGTCTAAGCTTACACTATAAGAATATAACTATGAGATCTATGATAAGGAACTCCTCGCAATTATATAAGCGTTTAAGGAATTCTGACCGGAACTCTCCTTAGTAGAACCTGACCAGCTAATTGAGGTCCTTACAGATCATCGCAACCTTGAGTACTTTATGACTATAAAACAACTAAACTGACGCCAAGTACGTTGGAACGAATTCCTCTCTGGTTTTAACTTCAAAATTATATATAGGCTAGGAGTATAAGGTACTAAGCCTAATAGCCTAACACGCCGTTTGCAAGACCTTCCTTAGTTAGAAGATAACCCTTATAATTAATTCTAATAATAAACAATCCTAAAAGTATGAAACTTAGCCCTAGGTATACTACCTAAGACAGAACTAACCGCCCCTTAGCTTTATACTATAGAACTAGAGTTACCCCCTAAAATTAATAAACTTATTACCGCAGTATATAACACCCTTATTAACCCATTACTGTATTAACTGATTGCTGCAAAGATCGCTAGCATCTATATACTGCCTACTAACCTCTAAAGCTTAGGCCAGATTGATATGGCAGCCTTAGAAGTAAAAGAGAACAGGCTCTATTATAGAGGCCGTCTATTTATCCCTAACTTAGAAGACCTATAATGGCAACTAATCCAAATGGCCTATGACCTCCGATTAAGCGGCTATCTAGGTAAAGGAGGAACCTATAAGCTTCTTAGCCGATACTACTTCTGGCCTAAAATAATAGACTTAGTTGAACGCTTTGTAAGCGCCTACCATAGCTATAAATGTGCTAAAGCATTTTATATAAAGTACCAAGGACTGCTATACCCTCTACTAGTACCTATACAATAATGGGCAGATATCGCTATAGATTTTATTGTTAACCTACCGCCTTGTAAACGACATGGCTGAACCTATAAGAATATCCTTATAATAATATGCCGACTTATAAAAGAACGCCACTACGTCCCAACCAAAGGCGTAGCCGTAAGTGACGTTGCTAACGCCTTCCTCCGCGAAGTCTACCGACTATATGGGTTACCCGACTCTATTATGTCTGACTAAGGCACGCAATTTAACTTTGATGTATAGAGGCAGATCTGCCAACGCCTTAGTATCTCCGTTAAGATGTCTATATCCTTTTATTATAAAACTGCGGGATAACCGAAAAACGCTAACGCTAGTATAAAGGCGTACTTATGACAGGTAGTCGCCTATAGTTAGGACAACTGGGTAGACCACCTTCCACTAGGTAAATTTGCAGCAAATAACTATGTCTTAGCCACTATAGGACTTACCCTGTTCTTTACAAATAAAGGATATCACCTATAATCTGGTATAGAGCTACTAGAGCCTATTGATAAGAAACTGCCATATGGAAAACGCCTTAAGATGCTACTTGCCGATTAATATATAGACCGTATAAAAGACCTACTCGACTACTGTAAAGGAGAGATGGCCTGGGCCTAAGTGAAATAAGCTTACTTTGCTGACCGCTACAGAATACCACTACCTGAGATGCGTGTTGGTAACTAGGTATGGTTAGATGCACGTAATATCTCTATACAGAGACCTATGAAGTCACTTAATTATAAGAACCTTGGCCCCTACTAAATTAAATGAGTTATTAATAGAGGAGCTATATACAAACTAGAGCTCCCACCTACCTTAGCCACCCGTGGGATATAGCCCGTGTTTTACCTATAGCTACTATACCTTTACTAGCCTAACCCTTTACTAGGATAAACACAGCCTAAACCCCCACCGGTACTAATCCGAGATGAGAATGAAGACAAGAACTATAAGGAGTGGACCATTAAACAAATTATTAACTCTAAATACTTTGGTAAAGGCAGAGGACGGCGGCTCTACTATAAAGCTACCTATACAGGATTTGATATAGATTAGCCAGAATGGCAACTATAGGAAGATTTTGAAAACGTAAAAGATCTAATTAGCGATTTCCACTATGTAAACCTACAGAAACTAGGCCTAAGCAGAGATTTTATACCTAATCCCCTATGGGAGCCGTTACAGCTAAATCGTTGTATATTACCGTCACGTAACTACTCTAATAAGATGTTAAGGAACTTTAACCGCCGGTTAAAGTTGTCTAATTAGTTAGATTCTAGACGCTAAGGAGAAGCTAACCAATTAGGATTTTCTATCCCCGGGATGGAAAATCGCTATTAGCTCACTTACTACTAGCGCCTTAGCAACACCCTTGCACCTTACTAAGTCCCTAACAGCCTCCTTCCTCTCTATAGCCTAGTACCTTTGCATAGTAGCAACCTATAAGCTTTAAGTCAGAAGCACCTATACGAGCCCGTTATACCTGTAACGATATTCCTTCTTCTAGATACCCCAAGCATTTCCCCCTATATATATATAGCAACCACAGCGTCGCCGGAGCTCCGCCTCAATAGGAGGGGGGGTAGTGTTACGGAACCCAACCGCAGGGGCCTCTATAGGAGAACCCCGTGCTCTTGCGTACACCTCGCGTACAGCTTATGTCAGCTACGCGAGGGTATATCACCTCCTTACGCCCTCGACCCTTACGATCGATCGCGCAACGTCTTGTAGACTTCCCGAATATATACGCTTTGTAGCCATTGCCCGCGTTCCGTGACAGTGCTATAATATTAATTATAAGGCGCTTCTTCTTTGTAGTACTAAGCTTGACTAAACACTTATAGAGGGAATATAAGTCGGTATACACAATTATGGGGATAATAGAAAGTTCGAGTTAATCTATAATTATCTTTAGGGTAGTTCCAATTGCAATTACTATATTAACTCCGCTAACTATTCTATATATCTCTAACGCTAGAACGCTTTAAGTAATACGCTTACTCTTAGTTAAGCTCTAATAGATAAGATTGCTATAGATTATAAAGTCGTTTTCTCTAGTAGACTTATTTGCGATAATAATCTTATATCCCAGCTAGGAGCTAAAATCTTTATTATTTATAAACGACCTATTAACAAATATAAAGAGCTTAGCAGTGGGAAGATTAATAGGCACATAGAGTAGTCCCTAATTAAAATGGTTTATTTGCTAGGAAAGACGCTTATTTAGGGCAAGAATGTTATCTTTAGTTAGTTCCTAGTATTAAGCGGCAATAGAGAGATTAAAGAAAGCCTTAGGTTAATAAATAGAAGCAACATAGGCTCCACAAGCGCGTTACTCCATATATCCTTACTTTAGAGAATTAGCGTTAATAACGTTAATCTTCTTGCCTTAACCCTTCTGGCGCAAAGCAATAGAATCCTTATTTAGGGAGAGGGTACATCTGTTAAAGAGTAATAGTATTATTAAATTAAGCTTTTCCTTTAGCTTTGCTATAAGATTTACCTTTACTAACTTATCTTCTTTAAGAGCTGAGAATTGGTTGTCTCCTAAGATAATTATATTATTAGTTTATATACCGATGATTCCAAATGGAGTTCCTATAGTTATGATCAGGAAGCATAGGTTAAATATAAAAGTAGTTATTAAAAGTGTCACAGTGCTATAATGCTAATAGGCTGAATAACTACATTGTGGTATAAAGAGGAGAAGGAGGTAAAAGGGGGTATTGTATATAAATAGTAGGGGCAGCCGCCAAGGCGCTAGTGGTGGGCCAGCTAATAGTAGGAAACAGTACGAGATAGTACGCGTTAGGACTGTGCTATAACAGTACTCCCCTCTCTAGAAGGTTTGGTTCCTAAACCAAACAAGTAACCTATTTTCGCTACAAAAATGTCACTTCTGCTCACCGCCCTTAACCAAGCCAATAGCGATTTTCCATGCCAGGTATGGAAAATCTTAATTGGTTAGCTCAACGAATAAAATTGGCAGAACTCTACACTGCTACCATATAGCACTTCTTAGCAAAAAACCGACCAATTAGATAACTTTAACCGGCAGTTAAAGTTCCATAAGATCTTAACCACCATAAATTACCTTTATGGTCGGCCATAGCCTTGGCATAGCTCTCCCTTATCTCATACCTAGTCTGGGGGTCCTGGCTTCTTAGTATGTTATTTATAGAACCTTAGTAGTACGCGCTCGCACCCTTTTAGGGATTTCTTAGGTTCCCAGGTTTTCTTATTATAGTATTTCCATTTAATACAGTATATTAAGCCATACTCGTCTATTTGTTTATTATATATATTAAGGATCTTTTCAAATTCCCATTTATCTATAATATTGCCGTCATTATCCCTTTTAGCTATCCTGCCTATGACATTACAACATTCCTCTTTGTTAATGCGTGCTTAACTAGAGATCTCTTTAGGGAACTAGAGGCAGACTTTTAAAGTATAGAAAGACTTATTAACACAGATATAGTCTAGGAGGTTAACTACAACTGCTCCTCTATAGGCAGCTAGGACGGGCCAGGGTCCGTCCTAGTTATTATCCCACTTCCTCTTAGGCTGGTTGGTCTTTATATTTTTAAGGCTAACTATAACCATATCATCCTTTTTAAATATTATACCTTCGTCTCATTTTATATTAGCGTTATCTTTATATCATCGCTAGGAGATACAAGCTAGGGCTTTAAGCTGGGTTAAGATGCGCTTAAAGCGGTTAGCAATAGTATTAGCTTATAGGTACTCCTTCTTTGCATATACAGACAGGGCTGATGGCTGGGGGCCTGCTGGTTCGACACCTAGACATAGGTTATAGCCATAGTTGGCAAAGAACGGTAAGATTCCCATAGTCTTATTAACCTAGTTATTTGTGGCAAACTTAATAAAGGGGAGCTAATCTACCTAGTTATCTTAGGTAAAGCTCATAAAGGCACATAGGTACTTATTTATTGCTACATTAACAATCTTAGTTTAACTATCTGTTTTAGGGTGCCATACAAAGCTAGGGCTTAGGGTTACCTTTAGGCGCTAGTTTAGGCGACGCCAGAAGTCAAAAATAAATAAAGAGCCTCTATTAGAAATAATGGTATTTAGAGCGCCATATAACTTATAGATAGTATAGATAAATGCTTTAATAAGCTTCTTAGTATCTAGGCTAGTGACAGGAATAAAGTATCTTATCTTTATTAGGCGGTTAATAACGATAAAGATATATCTATATATTTTGCCGTTATAAAGGCACTTAGGCAGGTCAACAACATGGTTAATAGAGATATCGGTCTATAGGCGGACTGGTAGTTCTAATAGTTTTAGGAAACTAAATAGTGCTAAGTATAGGGTCTTTATACGGAAGTAGAGAGCGCAGTCTTTTACAAAGGTAGCCGTAAACTATAAAATACCTGGCCACCAATACATTTAATTAAGGAGGTCTAGTGTCTTAACACAGCCTAGGTGACCCGTAGGGCCCAAACTATACGTACAGTATATAACTTCTAGTTAGAGTTTATATAAATTAGGGACAAATACTCAATTCCTATAGTAGATTAGGCCGTTAATAATTAAATATTTAGATTTATTATAGCGGAGCAGCTTCCTAATCTACTTAGGCTAATAGTGTGCTTTATAGTCTTCCTATTTACGTAGTGTAGCTAATATATTCCTAGCGAGTTTATTCTTTTTATAGGCATTCTTAATAAGCTCCTTAAGGTTTTTTTTCTTAAGCTCTAGGTCTATTACTATAATAAAGTCTTTAATACTCTGGTTTTGGGATTCGCTCAGTAGTTCTTCTAAGATAATAGGGTTGACTTTCTTTAGTAGTAAAACAACGCGGTCTCAGTATTATAGACATTTATTATTAGTATTAGCAGGTATAACGCCTAGGAGGCGGCTAAGAGCGTCCAGGATTATGGCTTTAGTACTAGGCCTATAGGTAATAACAAAGTTAAATTAGGAAAGGAACTTAGCCTAGCGGACTTAGCACTAGTTCAGTTATTTTATTATTATAAAGGTCTGGAGGTTCTTATAGTCTATAATAATTTTAAACAGCTACTTAGTTCCTTATAGTTTGGGACACTATTCTTCTAGTGCCTTAATAATTGCTAGGAGCTCCTTATTATATATTTCATAGTTACATTTAGGGGCTAAATATTTAGCAGAGAAGAATACAACTAGCTTAAGCTTGTTACTTTTATTAGCTTAATAAAGTACTCCACCTAAAGCCTAGTTTAAGGCATCTATCTCTACCATAGTCTTCTTTATATAGTTGTAATATGCTAGGACCGGTGCTTTAGTAAACGCTATTTTTAGGGTCTAGAATGCCTATACTTAATTAGGGCCCTATAACTAGCTAATGCTCTTTTTCAGTAGCCTGGTTATGGGCTCAACTACCTTAGAATAGCCTTAAATAAATTGTTAGTAGAAGTTTGCAAAGCTAAAAAATTGCTGTAGTTCCTTAACTAATGTTAGGTCCTTCTATTCCTATAAGGCCTGCACCTTCTTAGGGTCCATAGTTATGCCGTTAGTCAAGATAATTAAGCCAAGGTATTTTATTTTAGTAGCATAAAACTTAGACTTATTAATATTAATCTAGAGTCCAGTATTACTAAGTCTCTAGATAATTTCATTTACATATTTTATATACTTGGTATATGTTTTTAAGAAGACAAGGACATTATTAAAATACGCAGTGCAGTAGTTATTAAGGGCGTTGTGTAAAACATGGTTAATATAGTTTCAGAATATAGTGGGCGCGTTATAGAGACTAAATAGTATAACTAGCATCTCATAGAGTCCAAACCGGGTAATAAATGCTGTAAGCTACTTATAGCCTTCCGTAATCTGGATCTGGTTAAACGCAGCAATTATATTAAGCTTAGTAAAGTACTTAGCACTATAGAGTGCGTTAAGTGTCTCACAAACTAGTGGCAGTGGGTATTAGTTCTTAATAGTAACTGTGTTTAAGCCTTAGTAGTTATAGTAGATTTATATACTGCCGCCAGGTTTCACTGCAAGGAGGAGTAGTACAGCGGCTAGTAAGGTTAATTTGCGGATAAAACCCTTATCTAGCATCTTGTTAATCCACTTCTTTATACAACTAAGTTTAGCGGGTAAGAGTGGTCTGTTTTTATAGTATAGGGCCTACTTTCCTGGTATAATCTCAATTTTGTGGTCCTATGGTTGGTAAGGGGGCAGCTTATCTGCGTTCTTAGGGAGAAAGTGTTTAATATATTTGTGAAACTCTTTTAGTAAGCGTTATAAAATATCCTTATAGGTTAATCCTGGTTTGCCTTTTAGGAATTTCTTAATATTAGTATCAACTATTTTCTAGCGTAGAAACTTAGACTTAGTTTTTAGGTTTATCTTAAAAAAGTTATAGAAATAAAAGGATAGCGCTTTACAGGCTTCCTCTATTATATAGTCACCTTCTATCAGCTAGTGGAAAGACCTTTTTAACAGGTTTGGTACTTCTATTAGGCCTATAGGTAGCTCCTTAAACAGCTATTAGTGTTCTTCTTATTTAACCAGTTCTACTAGCTCCGCCATATAGATCCTTATTACCTTTACGCCTTTTTATTTACAGAACTGGGTAAAATTAACGGTATAAGTACATTTAATGTCGTCTAGGTTAGGGCATGTCTGGTTCTCTAGTGCTATAGCTAGGCTAGCACGGCTTAGTTGGCCTAGGGGGGCGGAAATAAGGCGGCGGCTTTATATGGTACACGCGGGAGACGGGTATAAGGTTAGGCGTTATAAAGGGGAGGTCTTAATTACTCTAGTTTTAGTCTTAGCTATAACGCCCTTGGCTGTTATATGTGCGGTTATATATGCGTACAGTAAATAACTTAAAGTTAGGTATCTTATTAGCTAACCTGGGTTAAGCGGGTATATATAGGGGACTTATAATTCTGGCGGTATTTATTTTTTTAGGAATAGGGTAGTAGTCCAGTCTTCCAGAATCTCTGTTTCATTTACTGCATATATTGGCTTACTAGTGTTAGGCACCTCTTTTACTGTTAGCTGATAGTATCTAAGCGTTGGCCGTGCAATGCGTCCGTATAGTACTACTCAGTTACGGTTAGGAATATACCATAGGAGATAGTTATAGGCATAGTAATCGGAGTTAAACTTAAGCTCTAGAGTAGGGAAGTTTAGTTTTAGGTTATGCTTTTTAAGCTAGGGCATTCCAAGAATTACTAGTATTAAGGGTAATAACTTTATAATATATAAGAGTATAGATTTTATATAGTGGCTAATTATCATTCTTACTGTAAAGTAGTGGGTAATAAAGCTAGATGGGAGTCTATTAGTAAGGTGGAGTGGTTTTAGAACTAGGAGTCTTTTTGTTATAATATTATACTTTTTTATAAGCGAGTCTTTGTCTGTAAACGCTAGTGCTATACTACTACTGTCAACAAGGCTTACTGTTTTAATAAAAACTTATAGAAGTAGGTTGCGTAGTAAGGAGAGGTAGGTCTGAATAAGGATGGTATTCCTATTATTATTTGCTATTCTAAGGTTAAGTAATAACTGACTTAGAATAAAATCTAACTAATCTAGTAGTATAGATCTAATCCTTTTATCCTCCTCCCTATATAGTTCTGACCCTTAGAGGCGACTTAGTCTAAGAGTTGGTCTTTTAATAACTGGATCATGGGGCTTGGCTAGTGGCTATAGTCTTGGCTAGTATATCCTAACATATCGGTCTCCGACGGTGTATATGTGCTAGGGGGTACTTTACTAAGGACATAGCTAGTCTTATAGTTAGTAGTGGCACGGAGCACTTGTTCATAGTTTATATACGGGACCATCAGCTAGGGCTGTATTGGGGAAGGGAATTATGGGGGTGGGTCTCTGTGTCCAAACCCATATCCCTATCTATAGTTATCGTTTTAGTTACTAATCCCTCTACTAAAGAATCCGCCGCGGCTAGGAAGGGGTTGGCGCGGTAGTATTAGAAGGGGATTTAGGTTCATTTTAGGGTTATAAGCATCTTTCTAGTGGCCAGGTTAACTATATGCTAGGTAGAGTCTGTTATCCATATAATGTCTTCGGACGTTATTAGGGAGGCTACTACTACCGCTACCAAATTTAACAGCGTTAAGGTCCATTAGGTTATTCTATAGTGCTAGTACTAAGGTATTATTATTAGGTAGTATAGGTCAATAGCCGCCAGCAGTACTTAGCTTAGCGGTATTTAGCTTAGTATAGTAGGCGTAGTTCTATAGGTTATAAGCAAATATATCTATTTGCTTACTCCAGCCCTCGTAGTCAGCATCGTTAATTTTGCGGCTAAGGGTGAAGGCTAAGTCCTTTATCTTAGACAAAATATTCTTTCTAAGTAGATCTACCTTTTGTTCCTTAGTCTTGTTTGCTTTTATTATTAACTTATTAAGCTCTGCTTTCTAGGACTAGTAATTACGCTTACCTTAGTTTAAGGTGTCTAATTTGTTTTTAGCCGCTTAGGTTATATCTATAGTTTTATAGTACTTCTTTATATACGTAAACATAGACTCTTGGTTAGAGAAGGCCTATTTACTTAGGTTGTTTAGGTATATACATAGCATATTAAGGCCATGCTTAACATAGTTATAAGCCTTATCTATCAGCATATCTAATATATAGAGGACTTCGTCCATTGGGGTCTTAAAGCACTTTATATCTTTATAGAAAACGCCTTAGATCTTTATTTCCTATATTTTAAAATTTTCTTACTTTTCAGTTGGCGATCCCTTACCATTAAATAGGGTAGGGTCTTTTACTTCACGCTTTTTTCTATAGGGCTTAGCTAGGGAAGGAGAGCTAATAGCAGTGTTCTTATCAGCAATAGTTTAGGTAAGTGTAGTAATCTAAAAGCTTAGGCTTTGTATAGTCTTAGTATATACCAAAGCTTGCTATTTATATTGCTTTATATATAGTTTAAGTATCTTAAGGGAGTTAATTCTGTGTTAAGCTTCTTTAAGTTAGGACTTTACAGTCCGGCCTTTATTATAGACTGTTTGGAGACTGCTCTCAACGCTAGTTAAAAGGGTTATACATATAGAGAGGTACTAAAATGTTCCTGCCACATTAAGGTCTTTAGGGTACTCTAAACTACTCCTAATTGCCCAGGCAATGTTGGTGTAGGAGGTATTAAAGAGGCGGGTAAGCGCTTCGCGTATATTCGCCAACAGGGTATTCTAGTCACCCATTTTAGGGGATCTAGGCAGGGTAATTAAAATCTATAAGGCTGGCTGTAATACTGAGATTGTCTAGGATAATACTAAGATTGTTTAGGACTGTACTAAGATTATCTGGGACTATAGTATAGTGTTGTCGGTCGCGCCAGGTCGCAATTATACTGGGAAAATAGAGACAGTGGGCTAGGGAGAATAAAGATCATAACAGGACGCAAGAGGAGATACCACAAACTGTTATAGTGCTATAATGCTAATAGGCTGAATAACTACATTGTGGTATAAAGAGGAGAAGGAGGTAAAAGGGGGTATTGTACACAAATAGTAGGGGCAGCCGCCAAGGCGCTAGTGGTGGGCCAGCTAATAGTAGGAAACAGTATGAGACAGTACGCGTCAGAACTGTGCCATGACAAAAAGCTTCTTTTTATAGTGCTTACTATAGGTAGCCCACTAATAGGTTCCTACCTCTGCGATTCTATATAATGGCTTAAGCATAACTATAATTATATCTTCGGGATATTAGTAACAAATTTGCTCTAGAAGGTATGCTAATATTAAGTGCTAAAGGTACGTCTCTAATTGGGTATAGGCCTAAGTAATATCCTATAAATAAACCGCCATTCTATTCTTTATTAAGGAGGGAGCTAGCGCAATAATAACTCGCTAACTAGCTTATTAAATTATAGGAGATTGCGTAAAAATTACCTCCTTACTATTATTGTTATAACCTTAAATAACAAGCCTTAATTTCTTAAATAGGGCGTTAGTAGCTTTGCCCTTAATCTCGTTAACTATTTTTAACTTAAAGATACGAACTCCATTAAACTTAGTAAGGTTATACTTCTTAAATTTAAAAACTCCTCTTATAATAAGACCATTAATCTTCTACTTATTAGATGCTTGGAAAGGAGCTCTAGGGGTTATAATATAACCTTCCTTTTAAAGCTGTTTTGCGAGCTTAAAGTCAGCCTTCTCCTTAGCTATTATAAAGGCCATTAATAACTTAACTCCATTCTTAATAGCAGCAATGAATTGCTCTTTAAAATTAACAAAATATTGGCGATTTTATAATCCCTTCGGGCGACCTCTGCCGCGTTATAGTTGCGGAACCTCTACTATAATTATATTAGAATTGTAGTCGCCTTCTAAAGTACGTTAATCGTGGTTCTCCTCTAGGGCATCCTATAAAGGCTTAGAACTATTATCTTTGTAGTAAGGCTTAATAACAGTTAATTGGAATTAAGTAGGTCTATAAGGCATCTAAATAGTGCAAGTTTAACCATTAATTATAATAAGTTAATATGGGCCTAACCACCCTCCCTTTTTACGCCATACGCGTACCTTAGACTGGAGTGGCAGATTAAGCGTAGTTAAGGTATTTAGGCCATTTCTTATTCCTAGTACGTCGTTGACCTAGCGTGTAGCGTAGAGATATCGCACCTCCTTTATTACCTTGCGAATAGCCTCAGCTCGTTACACAACGGAAGGAGATAGTAGAGAATTATTAGTTATTTAAGGGTAGGCGCTAAAGACTAGTAATATAGGTACGAGTCCATCTGGGCCAGTAGAATCGTTAACGGCTTTAACAGCCATTTATAAGGTAAGTTCTTTACTAGCATCCTTTAGTTCTAAAGAGATAATCTTATATGCGTAGCGTAATGGCGTATAATATTGCTCCACTTTTCCAATACTATTATATGCCTTAATAGGGACTTCCTTAACCTTAATTGCCATTGCCTTTATCTATTATTAAAACTCTATAGATAAGAAGTTCTTTCCTATATTATAGACGATTTAATTAGGGGGTTCTAGGTAGATATTAATCTAGCATAATTAAAGGGTATCCTATACATTCCTAGCTAATATATCCTTTAAGAAACGTGCGGCTTAGAAGGAGGTTAAGAAGTTAATAACTTAGAGTACTAGCTTACCGCTAAGATATATAACGTTAACAATAATACAGAAGTTAAAGTTATAGTTATCTTTAAGGGTGAACTTAAATCGGCTAGGGGACTTCTGGTTTATTTGGCAGTAATAGCAGTACTTTATAAGGTGCTTAATTGCCTTAACCTTGACTTTATAGCCTGCTCGCTAAAGAACCTTAAGTAATTAGTAAATGGATAGGTAGCCAAAACAACAGTATAGTTAGCGTAATTCCAACTTAGTTAAGTAGCTCTAAGCAACACTCTTTTCTAGTTAATAAAGGAGCAACTAGGGGTAACCCTACTTGCGTATAACAGGCACCCAACTATCTCCCTAAATAAGTATATTCTTAAGGTTATTAAGCCTAACGCCTAATTTATCTATATCTTTAATGCAAAATAGAAACGGAGTGTTTGTAGGAATAATATGGAAGGTAATATACCCTAAGGGGGTTTAGACCCTAATTGTGCCAAGAAAGGTCGCAGTACCCTTGCCAAAATTAATCGTGTGTTGGCCTACCGTTAAATGGTTAATCTAAATAGAGCTATTAAGCTATTAAAGGGCTTAAACTTAAGGTTCTCCTACTATAGATACTCCTGCGGCTCCAGTATCTGGCATAATACTATAGAAGACGTTTGCCGAGTATCTGTTATTAAAGGAGAACACGGAGCTCTCCTTTAGCTTATTAAAGATATCTAACTTCGTGATAGAATAGAGCGTAGATTGGTTATTAAGAATAGTAATAGTTTGTATACCATCTACCTTACCATACTTAGTAAAGTATTGGTTAGGAGAGTAGTCCTTAATTTCCATATCTATAAAGAGCTGTTTAGTCTTATTAATCTTACCTTTAAGGTCTTCTACGCCTTTATATTAAACCAGGAAGCTTTGGAAGTAGGCTATAGTAACCTTATAATTTCCAACGTTTCTTACACTCTAACGGAACTTATTATATGCCTCCTTTTGCTTATTAAGGGAGTGTCTAGTTAACCAGCAATTTAGCTTTTTATAAATATAGCACTTCTTCTGGCGATTACTTTAAAATGAACCTCTATAAGGACCTCTATAATTGCCTTATAGTTGACGTTAATTGTACCCTTTGCCGTATTCCCTACCACGGCCACTATATATACGGTTAGTCCAGTTGTAATTATGTTGGTTAGGAATACTTGGTTACGTAGGGTTTTCGGTATAGAACTGTTAAGATTCTTATATTCGCATCACAGTACCTACAGCGGAGCGTAGCTTAGTATATACTCCTTTAAACGTATCCGCAGGTTTATATAGCGCCAAGTTGCACTTAGAAACGCCATAGCATGCTAAAATAACCTGGTCCCTTAGGCTGTTCTTGTTTTAGTAAGTTTCGGTAAGACTATATTAGATTTTCTAGAGTTTATTAAAGAGTAGTTAAAGGCACTCTAAACGAGTCTTTATCAAGTTAGAAGCAATAACTCTTTAGAATATAGTCTCCTGCCATTCGGATATATAAAGCTAGCAATTCTTATTGGTCTTAAAGTAGGCTCTAATAAGCTAAAGTATTATATTAAAGCTATAGTTTCTACCCACAATATAGTTATAATAAAATGTTACCGCCTATCCCTTTAACATAACCGAGAAAGCATAATGAAACTAATAGCATTGGATTCCAACCTTGCTGCAGCAGTTATAAAAGACCTGTAGTTTTATTCCGAGCATATTATATAATTCTCCTTTAAACTTCTTCTCCTTGTCCAAATATACCTTTATTAGGTTCGTGACTTCTCGTAGTAAAGGCTTACCAGTTAGCTAGGGTAGAGGAGCTAGAGGCGGTAGAGGTAGAGAAAGAGTACCTCTAGGTAGAAGAGCACCTCTAGGTGGGAGAGTACCTCTAGGTGGGATAGTAGCGTTCTAGGGGTTTCGTTCCGAATTAAAGTTGCCTTTTAAAGAATATAGGTTGGTTCTGGGTTTCTATAGTTAACGTATAATCTTAGCTTCCGTCTATACTGGTTCCTCTGTATTAATAATAACGGCCTAAATATTACTGGTAATTGGGTTGCTGTTTTTAGTAACATATACCCCATTTCTATAAAGGAAGTCTTGAAAATCCTAAATAATATTAATATTACCAAGTGCCTAGGTATTGGCGGTCCATCCTATAAAATCCTCCCTAAAATATTCCCATAGTTGTAGATCGGCGTAGTGTCTACTTTAGTAGAATATAATATGGTATAGGAGAAAGCTATTAACTTGTTTTACAGTACAAGTTATTATATTAAAGGTAAATTCGTCCCAATTTTTATTAATAAGTTTCGCGTACAAAGCTACCCCTAGTGGTAAGGAGTCTTCCCAGTCGTTTAAGGTAGGCGTAGCCATATTTTTGGAGGGAGGGAAGTGTTATTGGTGTAGGGATTATCGTTTAGTACGCGTTTGTTGTTTAGTACGCGTTTATAACGTGTATTTGCGATTATGGGGCTTAGAACCAGTTCTAGCCTTAAATCACAAAAACTTGTAAAGCATATTATTCTGTGTAATAGACGTAAGAATCTATAATCTGGGAAAGGCTTAGGACCAGTTCTAGCCTTTAAATTCTTAGATTTGTGGAAGAGTTCTATTTAAGGTTTAGGATTAGTTCTAACCTTAAAAGACAGCTTCCTCTAGCACGAGTAGTACTGGTATAGTGGCTCGTCTCTTCTTGGTGGAATACCTAGCTATTCTATAGTATAACAGTAAAGTTAACCACTAATCAGTGTTGGTAATATAAGGTAATATCACGTAGCTACGGTTTGTAGATAGTATAATAATTATTATTCTATTCTTTTTTCCTGCTTGAGGAAGGGTGAGGAGCTTAAGGCTCCTCGCCACGCTAGTGCCGCGGCGACACGTGACGGCAACTTGCCTCGCGTGACGGCAACTTGCCTGTATTCCTAATATATACAATCCTAAATATCTACGCTATAACAATCTATCAATGCCTCTTCTTTAACGCTAGTAGTAAGTAGAATTCTATAATATAAGCTATATATAATATATAAACTAATTATTTCTATAATATAGCTAGGCTTAATATTAATTACATAAACTGGATCGCTTATAGTAGAAAGACTTATATTTAGTTAAGAGATACTAGAATATCCTATATCCTCTAAGTACGGGATTAGATATATAATAGATTTATCTAGCCTATAGCTAAATAATAAAAATATTACCAAGATGTACAAAAATATAAAAGACTATATCCTAAATAGATCTTATATATAACTAGGTTCTAATACAAATAGATATAATACTTGTGTATATTAAGGAACAAGATAAGTATAATATACCCTCTTTTTAGTCTCTAAAAGTACTTTAGGAGACAGATACCTTATATAGGCGTGTTTTACTACGAATATTTAGACCCTTAGCTATAAAACTTTCACTATAAGCAAGTTATAGAGGAAGACTGGGAAAGAATACGTAAATTATAAGAAAAGGTATAATATATCTATAATATTATGTTACTATATCTAAGTTATAATATAGACATTATGTACTCTTATATATTTCCTTAGTAATTTAATAGAATTAAATCAAGATAATTTTAAACAAAGAGACATAAATACTTAAAATACTTATTTATATTATCTATTCTTATTAACGTATATAGACTTTATAATAGTATTTATTATATATTTTAGCACTAGATTGCCTATATAGAGTAGAGTGCTAGTTATAAGCCATATCTTTATATTATAAAGTACACAGTTAGTGTCTAATATATTCTAAATATATTATAACTATAACTAAGTTATAACTAGTTACTTACAGATAGACCTATAGCAAGCATATACTATACTAAGGGAATTTAAATATAAAACTATAAAAAACACTACCAAAAGTCTCTTTCTTTAGTTTTAAAATACTTATTAAAATATTTAAGAGATTTACTTAACCAAGGCTATTAGGGCACTCTAGAAACCTATGCAGCGGTAAAGCATAGGAAGAAAAGATTAGATAATTACGGTAAGTTATTATAATACGTATATAACTGTTGGTAGATATTCGTTTTGTATATTATATGCGTAAAGCACGTAATCTACCCGACGCGCATATATATTATTAAGACGTGTAGATAGAACGACAAGAATCCAACTACATACCGCACTGTACGTATATTACGTCTATTGCACTGTGTTAAAGCATACTAACACTAATTAGTAAGCGCGCACAGATTAGAAAATACGCAGATAGCTTAGAAGACAGTTATACTATCCACCTTACAGCAGATTAGAAGATAGTTATACTTATCCACCTTTTGTATCAGCCTATTTTAGTTAAAGAGAAGAAGAGAAACCACCTAGGAGTACTTATCTAGTATCCACAACGACTTCTAGATATCTCGTTCTATCTATTTCAGAAGAATTACTGCGCAAAATACCTTACCCTACTTAAACAACTCGAACCGCCCCCTTAACCGCCTCCTTAACTACCTCCTTACCGCCTCCTTAACCATTCCTCTACCTTTACCCTACGAACACCCTTACCTACCTAAATAATATATAAAACACAAGTATTAGGAACAGAGAAAGACTAGGAGGAAGAAGCAGCTAAATAGGAAGATAGAATTAACCTAACGGAAGTTACCAAGGACGAGCTGACCAACTACGTATAATGCAAGATATACGTATATACGGAGATATACAACTAGCTAGATTTAACACTCTAGGAATCATTCTAGGGAGATTTTAAGGACTTTATGGTTAATATCTTTACGCAAATCCACTTATACTGGCTTTAGAAACTACGCGATTATCTAAATACTAAAGGAGTATAGGTTAACACTAACTATAAATAAGGCAAATCACTCCCTTAATCCTTATATAATATAGTATAAGAAGAAGACCAAACGGAATAAACTAGAGAAGAGATAAACGCACTTAAGAAAAAGTTTAACACTAGTATTAAGTTAAGAAGTATCCAGTATTATAAGACACACGGAACTCTAAAAAAGTAACAAGTAAGATATTCCTTAGTGCCTATACTTTCCACTATACCTTAATCTATAATTACCTCTACCTTTATACCATCTATTACGCCTTAACCTATAATAATAACACAGCAACTCTATAAACAACCTACGGACAAGGAGAACCGCCCTATTACTATAACTGGCTATAGAAAGGAAATTGCGAATGTAGCTAAGATATATACAGAGGAGCAGAAATACGGTAGTATAAACGAAAGCCTTAACTATAAATTGATAATATTCTATAATATCTGTAATTAAGCGGATATACCCTAAGAAGCTTACCTTAAGGCATTCCCTACTATGTTAAAAGGACTAGCTTTAGACCATTTCTATATAAACTAACTGTCCCACCTACTATTTGCTAAAGCTTATAAGCACCTTTAGAATTCTTTAAAGGACTAGGATTTTAACGCAAGAACCTAGATAAGTGGAATACTATTATACTTATAATAGTAATGGCAGAAAATATAGATAAGTCTATAAGCAAATACCTCTAATTGCTAATCTATAGACTTTATTAACTATAGTACGGCCTTAGACCTACCTTATAAACCATAGACTTTCTTTACAACAAAATTATCACTTCTTGCTAGGGAATACTAGTATGTAGATATACAGTCTCTAACCTACTGGATAACCTTAGAGCCCTTATTAACAAACTCCAATCGTCTATTACGGCGTATAAGAAAGAGTATACGGAGAAGATATAAGCTTTCTTTACGGACCAACGATTCTATAGAAGAGATAATAACTATAATTATAATAACTGCAATAACCGTAGCAACCCCCTATATAACCGCAACTAACAGAAACTATGTTGCTTTGTATATAACAAGGAAGGATATTACTTATAGAAACATATTAAGGAGGAGTAAGAAGAGTCTAAGACCAAGTTTAGAAATAAGCTAAGGACCGCTTCTAGGAGCAAATAAAGTAATATATAATGGACTATAAAGGCGATAATGATAAGGATAATAATAAGGATAATGAGATTACTAATATATTTAACGCTCTAGTAATTAACATGGACCCTAACACTCTACTAAATAAGGACGACTAGGCTACAGTATACTACACTTTATATAGTAAGATTGAACTAGACAATGTAACCGCTATAGCTTTAGAACTAGCTAACAGAGCTTATAGCCACGCAGTCACAACTATTAATACTATAATAGATGTATTCACTACTAACACAGACCCGTTTGCGTATAATATAACCTTACGCTACACCTTAACAAACTTTATAGGTATAATGATTGACACTAGAGCCTCTAAACGTTCTATAGTAGGATATAGTTAGTTTCTTATACTTTAGAAGATTGATAAAGTATAGTTAAACGAGTCTATAAGAGGCACAGTTAGTATATAGTTTAGAATAGGTTCTACATCCTCTATTAGTTCTATTAAGGTAGATACACTAATAGGTATAGTAGAGTTCTATATTATTAAAGTTAATACCCCTTTCCTGCTTTGTTTAGTAGATATAGACAACTTATAAGTGTACTTTAATAACCTAAAGAATGTCCTAATAACCCCCTTAAAGACCATACCGGTTATACGCCAATTCGGACACCCGTTTCTACTATAGGATACTTTATTACATGCATTTATTATAGAGTCTTTTAATTAAAACTCATGCTACTTAACTAATATAGAATTACGACGCCTATACTAATGCTTTAGACATCCGTCAGTAGAGCGACTTAAGAGAATATTAGACCGCGCTGGCTATGAAAATAATACTAATTAAAAGACCCTTAAGCATATTACCCGCTACTGCTTATACTGTTAAAAGCACGGAAAGTTACCAGGCAGATTTAGATTTACCTTAAAGAATAATATTAATTTTAACTACTGCATTATTATTAATATTATGTACATCGACAGCAAGCCCGTACTTTATATTATTAATAAAGGTACCTGATTTTAAACAGGCAGATAGCTATAGAATATTAGCGCTAAGTATATATAGGATATATTATAAGCGTGCTAGATTAACATATACCTAGGCCTCCTGGATATAATTGCACACAACGCAGGAAAGAACTTCATTAGTAGAGAGTTTAAGTAATACGCGGTTAACATGGGCACTACTATAAAGAGCGTACCGGTCGAAGCTTATAACTTAATTGGCATAGTAGAGCGTTACTACGGCCCCTTGCGACGCATATACCACATTATTACTTCTAAGATATAGGAATTAATAAGGATATAGCACTACAAATGGCCTTTAAAGCAATTAACGACTCTATAGGACCAGACGGCCTAATACCTATACTATTAGTATTTGGAGCGTACCCCTAAATGACAGAGTCTAATGTACCTTCACCTATAGTAATATAGCGTGCGATTGCATTTAAGAAAGCTATAGAGGAAGTGAAGAAGATATAAGCGGAGCGCCAGGTCGTAGATACACTTAGCATACATAATAGCCCCAGCACTACCACAATTTATAATCTACCCCTTAACTCTTTAGTACTAGTCTAGAGAGAAGGTAATATAGGATAACCTAGATACTAGGCAAGACTATATAACCTACTAAATATTAAAGGAGAAATGTGTGCTGTTAACCTACCTAGCGGCCCTATAAAGTTCCGCAGTACTACTGTTAAACCGTACTTAACAGACCCTAGAAATATTTAAGTTAATAAAACTGTCCGCATATACAAACCGTCTATAGAGACTGCCTCTATATAGAAACCGTCCCTTACTAAAATTAGAGAAGCACAACCACCTTACTAAGGAAGAGGAAGACCCCGTAAGTATCCCCTTTACGTTAATACTGCTAATATTACTATATTCTTGCAAGAGGATAGTAACTATAAGCAGTTTAAAACGTCCCGTTAAAAGGAAATTACAGGACTAATTAAAAAGGGCGTATTTAAGATAATTAACCCTTAGGACGTACCCATAGGAGTTAAAGTCTTTAACTTACAATTTATAAATAAGATTAAGAACCCCGGTACTAACAAAGCCTTTAATAAATTAAGACATGTTATCTAAGCGTATAATAATCTTAAAAAGGGTATTGTACTAACCTAGTTACCTATAATTTAACGAGTCAGCCAACGCCTTATTCTATATATCGCAGCTATACTACAAGGCAACGGTACATAGTTATACCTATAAGATATCTCTTAGGCGTATATCCAGTCTCTTATAAAACTAAATTAAGACTTCTATATCCAACCACCTTATAAATTAGGAAGCTTACTAGGTATTAGAAAGAACTCTATCCTAAAGGTAATTAAGCCTTTATATAGTATTCCAGAAGCAGGTAATTACTAGTTTACAACCTACTATAATCACTATATTAAGCAGTTAGATATAAACTTATTAATATACAACCCCTGCCTCTTATAGAGCAACACTCCTAACTACTTTGGCATTATTGGCCTCTAAACTAATAATACTCTCTTCCTGGCTAATACCACCTTTGCAGACGCGGAGCAACAATATTTAGAAAAGGCTTACTTTCTTATAAGAGAACGCGAGCAACTTACAATTAAGCAGTCACTTAAATTTAACGGATGTATTATTTAACTCTCTTAGGAAGGCAATATTATAATAACCTAGAAACACTAGTGTAAGAACCTAAATACGGTCCACCTTAGCAAGATAGCTATAACTATAAGCTTAAGAGGCATCGTCTATAATATACTAACCATAAAGGAATAATATATTGCGCAATACGCAAAAGGCGTATATATTGCCTCTGTATATTAACCAGAAGCTTCCTTTAATCTCTTCTTTACCGCCTAGGTAATTAACCCTAAGAAGGAAGATATTATAGCACTTAACAAATAACTATAATTACAGATTAACAATCTAATAAAAGGCCTTACGTTTGTTAAATTGGATATTAATATATTACGCCTATTTGCTTTTACTAATGCCTTATTCGCTAATAACAAGGACCTCTCGTTATAAATAGGATATATACTGGTATTAGAGGACGTGATATATAAGGCTAACATTATTTACTGGTTGTTAATTAAGTGTAAGAGAGTTACTAGAAGCGTACTAGCCTTAAAACTCTACGCAATAGCCTATAGATTTAATATTGGCGCCGCAATTAAGTTAACTATTAAACAACTCCTACAGATCGAACTTCTACTTATACTTTACACCGACTTAAAATTACTCTATAAATGTCTTATTAAACTAGGCACTATATAAGAGAAACGTCTTATAATAGATGTTATATATCTCTATTAGTTATATAAGCGCAGAGAGATTACAGAAGTTAAGTGGATTAATAGTAATAGCAACCCTACTAACTTAATAACTAAGAGCAAGGTATCTACAGCTCTTAAAAAGTTAATTAATACCAATTACTTAGAACTATAGGCTATAGAGTAGGTTAAATAAACGTGAATAAACTTAGACTTAACTTAGCGTTGTAATGGTGCTAAGGCACGCTACCTGCTATATTCTATGGACTCTAAATTTAACCAGCTAATTAGGATTTTCTATACCTAGCATAGAAAATCGCTATTGGCTTGCTTACTACTAGCGCCTTAGCAGCCCTTGCGATATATCTACCTATTACCCTTAATAATTCTTCTTCTTCTCCTTCTTCTCCTTAGCTTAGTATCTTTATTAGATAGCAATTGTTATGGGATATCCCTATAATACCTTACACATGTCCACCTGGTTCTATTAACTTAGCAATTAGAGACTAACCGCGAGATGGCAATCTAATGGCAATCTATAGCAATTTAATGGCAATCTAACGGTAATCTGTGGCATTCTATTATATTTTGCTAGGACTACTACCCTTTCTTCCCGTTCTTTTACCTTCTTTCCTTATATAATGTCTTAACTTTGTTATACAGTTTATTAATCCATAAGCTCCGGTTTAAAGGCATTTATATAAGCCGTTATAAGCGTTATATAACTGGGATAGGATTAAAGGAGAAGCTACTATATACTATAGACGGAAGAGCCAGCTATTGCGTATACGCTATAAATAACGGGAATAGTACGATTTGGTTTCCTTTAGAGTTGCTCTAGTGTTAGTAGATATTTGTTTTGTATATTATGTGTATAAAGTATATAATTTACGCGACGCGCATATATATTATCAAGATGTGTAGATAGAATGACAAGAATCCAACTATATACCGCACTGCACGTATATTACGTCTATTGCACTGTGTTAAAGCATACCAATAATAACTATAATATAACCTTAATATATCTAGGCTGTAACCACGCCTAAGGACCTGGAAAATGGGTATTAGCCCCTTATAACATGGAGTTTAACTATATATAGCCAGATAATATTAAGGATTGCCTATATATTGTTTTAACTTCTTATAGCAAATATACGTGTCCTTTAGCGCCTCCGTTAAAGGTTCCAATATAGCTTATTAAAGAACTTTAATAATAAATCTAGCGACAGTTAGGGCTAGGGCTTACTTTAAGTACATTATATCCAAGTTATATTAATACTCTATCCTTATTCTATTAGGCTCTTTTATATATAGCCCTTTAATAAAAGAGTTTTATAAAAAATATAACGTTACTAGCCTTCTAAGCCTTTACTAAAGCCTTATAAATTTTAATAAGATTTAATACCTAATTAAAAAGTAATAGCTTTTATTATTTCCATAAGGTTAAGATATATAAGGGGTAATATTTAAAAAGCATCTATATTATAAAACAGGTCCTGGATATATACAAGATATATTCCACTAAGATAGTAAGCTAATAATTATATGCTTTTAAAAAGGCTAGGCAGAAATACTCTCAACGTTAAAAATGTTTAAAATTAATATATCTTTTAAACGGGTTAGTACAGCTAGGTTAGATAAGGTTGTAATTGCTATAAATATCCCTAGAATTAATAAAGGTATTATATAACCTGGTTATATTACAGTTATATTACGGTTATATCTTTATTCTAATAAGGCTATAGTTATTACACCAATAAGAGTTTTTATAAACCAAGCCATGGGTTAATTAGCAGAAATATATTAACAACTTTTCTATACTGTATTCCGCTTATATAAGAATTGCGGCTATCTAACTTATTAGAGTCATATTTATAAACGTAGATTTTATATAACTCTTATAGATATAGATAGGGCGCAGGTAAAAGGTATTTTATAATACGTATATATTAAAGATATTACTAAAATATATTAGGGCTTAGCCTTTACTTAGCAGATATTAACCCCTCGTAGACCTAGTAGGGCTATATAAAGTCTGCAATTATATATTGCCAAATCCACATTCTTCGCGGTATTTGTTGGGTTATTGGAGCTAGAAATATAGGCCAAGATAGTGTTGGGCAGTATATAGCTTTAATTATAGAGGCTATAAGCCGCAAGCAATACTATAAAATTTTAGACGTGATTAAAAGTATGGAGATATTATATCCCTAATTTATCTATATTATATCCATATTCTAACATTCGCGGTTATAGAAAAGTATAGCAATAACTATAAAATTATAAACTGGTATTGATATAAGCAATATATATATATTACATCTGAAATAAATCCGTATTATAGTAAAATGGGCAATAATATTATTGGTAGATATTTGTTTTATATATTATATACATAAAGCACATAATCTATGCGACGTGCATATATATTATTAAGACGCGTAGATAAAATAACAAGAATCTAACTATATACCGCACTACACGTATATTACGTCTATTGCACTATATTAAAGCATACCAACACTAATTAGTAAGCGCGCACAGATTAGGAAACACGTAGGTAGCTTAGAAGACAGTTATACTATCTACCTTATAGTAGATTAGAAGATAGTTATACTTATCCACCTTTTATATTAGCCTATTTCAGTTAAAGAGAAGAAGAGAAACCACCTAGGAGTACTTGTTTAGTATTTATAACGACTTCTAGACATCTTATTCTATCTATTTTAGAAGAATTACTGCGCAAAACACCTTACCCTACTTAAACAACTTAAACCGCCTCCTTAACCGCCTCCTTAACCGTTCTCCTACCTTTACCCTATGAACACCCTTATCTACCTAAATAATATATAAAATACAAGATGTTAGGAATAGAGAAAGACTAGGAGGAAGAAGTAGCTAAATAGGAAGACGGAATTAACCTAATAGAAGTTACTAAGGACGAGTTAACCAACTATATATAATGCAAGATGTATGTATATACAGAGATATATAACTAGCTAGACTTAATACTCTAGGAATCATTCTAGGGAGATTTTAAGGACTTTATGGTTAATATCTTTACGCAAATCCACTTATACTGGCTTTAGAAACTATACAATTATCTAAATATTAGAGGAGTATAGGTTAACACTAACTATAAATAAGGTAAATTACTCCCTTAATCCTTATATAATATAGCATAAGAAGAAGACTAAATAAAATAGACTAGAGAAGAGATAAACGCACTTAAGAAAAAGTTTAACACTGGTATTAAGTTAAGAAGTATCCAGTATTATAAGATATATGGAACTCTAGAAGAGTAATAAGTAAGACGTTTCTTAGTGCCTATACTTTCTACTATACCTTAATCTATAATTACCTCTACCTTTATACTATCTATTACGCCTTAACCTGTAATAATAATATAGTAACTCTATAAACAACCTATGGACAAGGAGAACCGCCCTATTACTATAACTAGCTATAGAAAGGAAATTGCGAATGCAGCTAAGATATATATAGAGGAGTAGAAATATAGTGGTATAAACAAAAGCCTTAACTACAAATTAACAATATTCCATAATATTTATAATTAAGCGGACGTACCCTAAAAAGCTTACCTTAAGGCATTCCCTACTATGTTAAAAGGACTAGCTCTAGACCACTTTTATATAAACTAACTATCCCACCTACCATTCGCTAAAGCTTGCGAGCACCTTTAGAATTTCTTTAAAGGACTAGGATTTTAACGCAAGAACCTAAATAAGTAGAATACCATTACACTTATAATAGTAATAGTAGAAAATATAGATAAGTTTATAAGCAAATGCCTTTAATTACTAATCCATAGACTTTGTTAACTATAGTATGGCCTTAAACCTACCTTATAAACCATAGACTTCCTTTATAATAAAATTGTTACTTTATGCCAAGGAATACTAGTATGTAAATATATAGTCTCTAACCTACTGGATAACCTTAGAGCCCTTATTAATAAACTCCAATTGTCTATTACGGCATATAAAAAAGAGCATATAGAGAAGATATAAGCTTTCTTTACAGACCAACAATTTTATAGAAGAGATAATAACTACGACTGCAACAACTATAGCAACCCCCTATATAACCACAACTAATAGAAACTACGTTGCTTTGTATATAATAAGGAAGGATATCGCTTATAGAAATATACTAAGGAGGAGTAAGAAGAGTCTAAGACTAAGTTTAGAAATAAGTTTAAGAACTACTTCTAAAAGCGATTAAAGTAATATATTATAGACTATAAAGGTAATAACAACAAGGATAATAATAAGGATAATAAGATTACTAATATATTTAACGCTTTAGTAATTAATATAGACCCTAATACTCTACTAAACAAGGATAACCAGGCTATAGTATACCACACTTTATATAGTAAGATTAAACTAGATAATATAACCGCTATAGCTTTAGAACTAGCTAACAGAGCTTATAGCCACGCAGTTATAACCATTAATACTATAATAGATGTATTTACTACTAACACAAACCCATTTACGTATAATATAACCTTATACTACACCTTAATAAAGTTTATAGGTGTAATAATCAACACTAGTGCCTCTAAACGTTTTATAGTAGGATATAGTTAGTTTCTTACACTTTAAAAGATTAATAAAGTACAGTTAAACGAGTCTATAAGAGGCATAGTTAGCATATAGTTTAAAATAGGTTCTATATTATTAAAGTTAATACCCCTTTTCTACTTTGCCTAGCAGATATAGATAACTTATAAGTATACTTTAATAACCTAAAGAATGTCCTAATAACCCCCTTAAAGACCGTACTAGTTATACGCTAATTCAGACACCCGTTTCTACTATGGGATACCTTATTATATATATTTATTATAGAGTCCTTTAACTAAAACCTATGCTACTTAACTAATATAGAATTGCAACGCCTATACTAACACTTTAGACACCCGTTAATAGAGCGATTTAAGAAAATATTAAACCGCGCTAGCTATAAAAACAATACTAATTAAAAGATACTTAAGCATATTACCCGCTACTGCTTATACTATTAAAAGCACGGAAAGTTACTAGGCAGATTTAAATTTACTTTAAAAAATAACATTAATTTTAACTACTATATTATTGTTAATATTATATACATTAACAGCAAGCCTGTACTTTATATTGTTAATAAAGGCACCCGATTTCAAATAGGTAGATAGCTATAGAATATTAGCGCTAAGTATATATGGGATATGTTATAAGTGTGCTAGATTAATATATACCTAGGCCCCTTAAATGTAATTATATATAACGCAAAAAAGAACTTTATTAGTAGAGAGTTTAAGCAATATACAGTTAACATAGGCACTACTATAAAGAGCGTACTGGTCAAAGCTTACAACTTAATTAGTATAGTAGAGCGTTACTATAGCCCCTTATAATATATATACTATATTATTACTTCTAAGATACCAGGAATTAATAAGAATATAGCACTATAAATAGCCTTTAAAGTAATTAATAACTCCACAAGACCAAACGGCCTAATACCTATACTATTAGTATTTGGAGCGTACCCCTAAATAATAGAGTCTAACGCACCTTCACCTATAGTAATATAGCGTGCGATTACATTTAAGAAAGCTATAAAGGAAGTAAAGAAGATATAAGCAAAGCGCTAGGTTGCGGATGCACTTAATATATATAATAGCCCCAGTACTACCGCAATTTATAATCTACCCCTTAACTCTTTAGTACTGGTCTAGAGAGAAGGTAATATAGAATAACCTAGATATTAGGCAGGACTATATAACCTACTAAATATTAAAGGAGAAATGTGTACTATTAATCTACTTAGCGGCCCTATAAAGTTCTACAGTACCGCTATTAAACCGTACTTAATAGACCCTAGAAATATTTATGTTAAAAATATTTAAGATAATAACACCTAAGTTAATAACATCTAAGTTAATAAAACTGCCCATATATGCAAACCGTTCCTTACTAAAACTAGAGAAGCACAACTACCTTACCAAGGAAGAGGAAGACCCCGCAAGTATCCCCTTTATGTTAATACTGCCAATATTACTATATTCTTGCAAGATAATAGCAACTATAAGTAGTTTAAAACGTCCTATTAAAAGGAAATCACAGAACTAATTAAAAAGGGCGTATTTAAGATAATTAACCCTTAGGATATACCCATAGGAGTTAGAATCTTTAACTTATAATTTATAGATAAGATTAAGAACCCTAGTACTAATAAAGCCTTTAAAAAATTAAGACTTGTTATCTAAATATATAACAATCTTAAAAAGGGCATTATACTAACCTAGTTACCTACTATTTAACAAGTTAGCTAACGCCTTATTCTATACATCACAGCGATACTATAAGGCAATGGCATATAGTTATACCTATAAGATATCTCTTAGGCGTATATCCAGTCTCTTATAAAACTAAATTAAGACTTCTATATCCAACCACCTTATAAATTGGAAAGCTAACTAGGTATTAGAAAGAACTCTATCCTAAAGGTAATTAAGCCTTTATATAGTGTTCTAGAAGCAGGTAATTACTGGTTTATAACCTACTATAATTATTATATTAAGGAGTTGGATATAAATTTATTAACATACAACCCTTGCCTCTTATAAAGCAACACTCCTAACTACTTTGGCATTATTGGCCTCTAAACTAATAACACTCTTTTCCTAGCTAATACTACCTTTATGGACGCGGAGCAATAATATCTAGAAAAGGCTTACTTTCTTATAAAAGAACACGAGCAACTTATAGTTAAGCAGTTACTTAAATTTAATAGATGCATTATTTAACTCTTTTGGGAAGGCAATATTATAATAACCCAAAAACACTAGTGCAAGAATCTAAATATAGTCTACCTTAGAAAAATAGCTATAACCATAAGCTTAAGAGGCATTGTCTATAATATACTAACTATAAAGGAACAATACGTTACGTAACGCGCAAGAGGTGCGTATATTGCCTCTATATATTAACCAGAAGCTTTATTTAATCTCTCTTTTACCGCCTAGGTAATTAACCCTAAAAAGAAAGACGTTATAGCACTTAATAAACAACTATAATTGCAGATTAATAATCCAATAAAAGGCCTTATATTTATTAAGTTGGATATTAACATATTATACCTACTTGCTTTTACTAACGCCTTATTTACTAATAATAAGGACCTCTTGTTACAAATAGAATATATACTGGTATTAGAGGATGCGTTATATAAGGCCAATATTATTCACTAGTCGTTAATTAAGTGTAAAAGAGTCACTAGAAGCGTACTAGCCTTAAAACTCTATATAATGGCCTATAGATTTAACATTGGCGCCACAATTAAGTTAACTATTAAATAACTTTTACAGATTAAACTTCTACTTATACTTTATACTAACTTAAAATTACTCTATAAATATCTTGTTAAACTAGGCACTATACAAGAGAAACGCCTTATAATAGACATTATATATCTTTATTAGTTATATAAGCGTAGAGAGATTACGGAAGTTAAATAGATTAATGGCAATAGTAACCCTACTAACTTAATAACTAAAAGCAAGGCATCTATAGCTCTTAAGAAGTTAATTAATACCAATTACTTAGAACTATAGGCTATAGAGTAGGTTAAACAAACGTGAACGAACTTAGACTTGACTTAGCGTTATAATAATGCTAAGGTACACCACCTGCCATATTCTACGGACCCTAAATTCAACCAGCCAATTAGGATTTTCCATACCCGGCATAGAAAATCGCCATTAGCTCGCTTACTACTAGCGCCTTGGCGGCCCTTGTGATATATCCACTTACTACCCCTAATAATTCTTCTTCTTCTCCTTCTTCTCCTTCTTCTCCTTCTTCTTCTTCTTCTCCTTCTTCTCCTTCTTCTCCTTCTTCTCCTTCTTCTCCTTCTTCTCCTTCTTCTCCTTCTTCTCCTTCTTCTCCTTCTTCTCCTTCTTCTCCTTCTTCCCCTTCTTCTCCTTCTTCCCCTTCTTCTCCTTAGCTTAGTATCTTTATTAGATAGCAATTGTTATGGGATACCCCTGTAATACCTTATACACGTCCACCTGGTTCTACCGACTTAGCAATTAGAGACCAACCGTAAGATGGCAATCTAATGGCAATCTATGGCAATCTAATAGCAATTTAACGGCAATCTACGGCATTCTGCTATATTCTGCCAGGACCACTACCCTTTCTTCCCATTCTTTTACCTTCTTTCCTTACGCAACGTCTTAACTTTGTTATACAGTTTATTAATCTATAAGCTCCGGTTTAAAGGCATTTATATAAGCCGTTATAAGCGTTATATAACTGGGATAGGATTGAAGAAGAAGCTACTATATACTATAAACGGAAGAGCCAGCTATTACGTATACGCTATAAATAACAGGAATAGTACGATTTGGTTTCCTTTAGAGTTGCTCTAGTGTTAGTAGATATTTGTTTTGTATATTATGTGTGTAAAGCACGTAATCTACGCGACGCGTATATATATCATCAAGACGTGTAGATAGAATAATAAGAATCCAACTATATACCGCACTGCATGTATATTACGTCTATTGCACTATGTTAAAGCATACCAACAAATATATTCTCTATAATTGTAAAGAATACAAACGCTATTAAATGCTTCTATTTTTAAGCAAATAATCTAGGGCGTTAATTAAGCCTTCTCGCCGCTATTTTAATGTTTGTATATCTATTATATCCGTTATATAGTATTATAATAATAGATTTAGTAGGCAGAGAATTAATATTTTTAATTACGAAGCGTGGAAGGCATATAATTAGCATGGAATTTTATATACGTCACGAACTATATCTGTTACCGAAAGAATGGCTCTTGTAGAGAAGCGTAAATATATAGCTTTATTATGGCTCTAAAATGGATATATTGCTAATATAATCTGCTATAGTTTAACGAGGTTTAAAAGAGCTAGAAAAATTAAGAAAATAGGCCTGTACTAGTAAAGGAAAAGCTAATGCTATATCTATAAGTATTAAAGAGGATAAAGATTTTGATTTTAATAATATTATATTAGATATATTATCTTCTAGAACTAATATACGCCCATAGTCGCAATTACAAAGTTCGCAAGGCGCATAATTAAAATCTTACTTACAATCTATTACCTCTATTCGCTCCGGTATATTATATTCTAGATTTTACTAAATTCTATAAAGCTAATATCTTTTAGTCTTCTCTATTATAATATTAAATAATAGCTAGGTTTCGCTCTCTCCTAAACCTATTTCACTATTAAGTAAGATTATCTAGATATATCCTTAATATATCTAGCTTATAAGCTAACTATATCTAGGACATAAAAGTAGCTTATAGTCTTTACTTTATACAACAGTTACTTAATAAGCTTAATTCTTATAATAGTTAACGCTACAGTAATCCTAATTAAATGTTCATAAATAAGAGGCTAGGGTTCTACGTATAAAAGCTAAAGTAAAGGCAATTAAACTACAAAATTAGAAGCTAGAGTTGGAGCTAAGAAAATTAGAATAAGAACTTGGTTAATATAAATTTTTATATTCACAAGTATAAGGAGCAGAGGTTATATTAAGGTTATTACCTAAATATAAGGACATTGCAATGTCTAAGAAAGCCTAACCTATATACTCCGCGCTATGCTCTATACCCGCGCTTAATGATTTAGTGTCTATAATAGAACTAGGATAGAACTAGGATATATCTAAGATATATAAACGCTATAACCTATTTAACCTATATAGCGTAGTCCTCTTTAGTATTAAATATCTCCCTATTATTAAAGTCATCTGCAACCCCTAGCAGCGTTATCCCGGGTAAAACAAAGTTCTATTTACAGTTAGATTATAAATATATTATTATTATTATTATTCATTGCTTAACGTCCAATTCGGATCCCTATTGGGCCCACGCGGACTACTCCTTATATATATATGGGGAGAAAGCTCTATTTAAGAAAACCCCGTGATCCGTCTCCCCGCCTTTTAGGGCTCGCTTATAAGTCGCCTATAAGTTACCAGTGGTGCTCTACTACCTTACTTTTTAACCTCCTTGGGAACCACTACTGCCGTAACAAACCTATAGACGCGCTAGTATTATATACTGTACTCTACTCCTGTAGAGTTATTAGGGGGCGCCTATTACTCGCCCCTTTACTTTCTATTGCTATTTCCTTTACAACCCGGAACTAGTCTAGCACATTTTGGCCAATAAGCCACCGGGTAGCCGCCTTGAGGCCTTTCTATATTAAGAGCAGTGTATTATAGTTTTCTATACTAGCTGCTAAAAGCATTGCTTCTTAGCCAGTGCGTAAGGGGCATAATAGTATTATATATTTTGGTGTCTGTTTTGGCCAGCTATATTTGCACCTTAGGCTACCCACTAGGACACCTACCCAGTAAAGCCAATCTTTTAGTCCTATTATTCCTGTCCTTAAGAGTGTTGCCATTGTATTTTCTGCCTTTGTTAGGCCCTCTTAGAGCCCTTAGGTATTTACCCCCCATAGCGTTGCCTATACTATAGCTTAGGTTCCCCTTGCCTAAGTCTACCTCTATACCTTTAACTCCTATTTATCTCTCCAGCGTCGGTCCAACCAGTATTATATTGCAGTAGATGGTTTTCCAGTACTCTTTTGTGCTCTACTTTAGCTCCTTTTTCTCCCTTACTATTATCTTTGCTAGCCTTTTATACATCTCCCTTCCTCCTCTATATAGGCCTAGGCCCTAGCGCCGTACCATTCTTCTTCTGCTTTCTCTACCTGTTTTCCTAATATATCTTCCCTACTTTAGGGTTGTTGGTTCCTTCTCCTACAGGGCACCCTAGGGTCCCTCCATAGTTTGTTTAGGCATGTCTTGATATACTTTATAACGTTAGAGTTACGTTCCTTTTGCACCCTTTACATTACATCGGCTTCAATATATAGTTATAGGGGGGGAATATTGGCTTCCTTTTTAAGTAGTGCTGTGGCCGTTCGCTTATACCCGCCTATTATACTCCTAAGGTAGGCTGTTTGGACCTTTTAGAGTGGTTTAAGGAGTGATTTAGGGGGGCCTTTCTCGGTTTCTCTAGTGGCCCAAATGCTAGATCTATACGTCATGGTTAGCCAGACAACTGCTATATATAGTAGGCGTGACCTCTAGAAGCATGGACCCTATATAGAATTAACGATCCTGGACATGGCGATATACTGTGCTTAGCCCTTATGGGCCGCTTACGCCGCATGTGCGCTCTACTAAAGCTTACTATCTACCCACACTTCTAATACCCTTAGGCCTTAAACCGGTTGACCCCTAAAGCCTTAGATATAGATTATATACTAAAGATTTGCAGATTGGTTACGTTTTCTTATAAAATGGATTAGCTGGTATTTCTCTAGTAAGAATTGGACTCTATATTATCTTGCCCATTCTATATAGATGTTATAGGCTTTCTCTAGTGTCCTACAGTTCTCTGCGGCTATTGGCCTATATGTAATTAGGTTTATGTTATTAACAAAGCCTATCCCCTAGGTCGCCCCTTCCTTAAAGGTGTTAAGCAGGTTGCTTACAAAGAAGAGGAAGAGTATAGGCAATAGAGGTGATCCTTATGGTATTCCTATTACAACTGCAATAAGGGGGCTCTAGTATCTGTTAAAGACTAGTAACATTTCTTTCTAGCCTATAAATCCTTAAATAAACTAAATGATCTATTCTAGGAAGCCCTTTGCCCTAAGGATATATAGGAGACGCTTATGGGGTATATTATCGTAGGCGCCGCTAATATCTAGGCTAAGCATTAATACTATAAAGTCCTTTCACATAGCCCATGCAGTTTTAATGGTAGCAGCAAGTAGTATAGGTGCTGATAGCGTTAAGCGATTCTTTCTTGCCCCCATTTGGCTTTATTGACCCGAGTTTACGAGTGGTCTATTACTTTCGGGTCCTGAATTTCAAACCCCCGCCAAGCCAGCTTCTAATTGGTTGGAATCAAAACCGCGCGTGGTAAGTTATAGCAGAATCCACGTGACGAACATCAAAATATTATAAACATTAAAATATCTTAGTATTGCACCTTCCCTTTTCTATTAACATCACTATATATTATAAAGATGGCAGATCCTACTGTAATTGAGTGTAGCAAGTGCTATATCTACAAGCCCCGCCTTAACTTTGTTAAAGACGGCCCTTTAAAGAAGCTTTTAAAGCTGTGCCAGTTATGTCGGTCAAAGGCGCGTCTTCCCTATATATTACTTCTGCTCCTGCTTACTTTTCTAGATCTCTAAATATGATTTAAATAAGCAGAGAGCTCTTGTAGAGTTAGGTTCTACTACTAAGAATTATCCTGTAAGGCGCCGGCGAACTGCTCTACCTAAAAACGATACCGAGAACGCCTTCCTACCTCGCGGCCAGAACAGCCAAGATACCCCTAAAATAGCTTAATGGCGGAAGACAATTAGGGCAATATAATGGGAGCACCGCATTCTTAATTGGTGAGGTGAAGCTTACTCTCCCACTCCTCCGCTATATACCACAGATAAAGCTCCGTGTAGAAGGGGCGCTCCATATAGCCTAAATACGTCCTTGCCGGAACTAGCTTCTATGCCTACTCTACCGCTAATACCTACTCTACCGCCAATACCACCTTTCTCGCGGCAAGCTCTGACTACGGCTACACTACTACCTGTTTTGGCTGTCAACTGGGAGCGAATTAAGAAGTTCAGGAGTATACTATAGGCTGAATGTATAGAGACGTGCATTTATTGTAAGGAGTGGTGGTTCCAAATAGGCCTAGCTACGGAGGGTGACAATATAGGTATATGCAAAGCCTATATTAAGGACGCCCTTAAGAATCCAACCCTTCCTCCCCTATTTGGTGAAAGCAATGGGCTCGATCTGGGGCCTGTTCCTGGCTTCCTACCTATACTTACCGCGGTGGAGGAGCTTCTGATTACACGTGTATACGTTCATCTGCAAGTCGTGCGTGTACGCGGCCAGCAACACCGCTATACTGGCCACGTTTACTGCTTTAGCCAGAACACACCAAAGACTTAGAGGCAGCTACCACGGCTACCTACTAAGCTTAATATACTGGTCGTGAAGCCCGCGGCAGTAGAGGGTGGCGAATACCTAAGTTGGCGGTTCACCAAGCGGTATACCGTAAGGCGCTCTGCTATAGCACGGTGGCTCTACTTTTTGAAGGTCAATTATCCTAATTATCGCGACGTTGAAATATATAGCACCTAGCTTACTAGTTTACCTAAAAATGGCTCTATATTAGATTAGCTACCTTATATTAACGAGTTGGAGTCTGATTCTAGTGGCCTAACGGCTTACCCTACTGCTCCTGTGCAATATCCTCCTGCTATTAATCCTCTGCCTACCGAGCTTGGTAGTAATATACTGGATAGCGAATTCGATGACAATGTACTGGATACTTTGGTTCCTAATCTAGTGCCTAACCTTAATGAATTGGAGCTTTTAGGTCGCGAGGTTTAACACTAATAAGACCTACGAGCGGGCCTAAAGGTTCCTACTATGCGACAGACACCTCTCTCTAAGCAATTAGCTAGTTTTATTATGCGCGGCGCCTTTCCTACCCTATTTCCTTATAGCAAAGCAGATTTTAACATGCTACGAAGCCGTATGGTTACCCTGGCTACGTACGCCAAGCATATACTTAAGTATTAGGACAGTCGGTTTGGCCGCCACCCCTTATTTCGCTACTACGTGTTCAATTAGATTATAAGAGAGCAAGCCCTTAACGCTACCCGCTTCCTTTGCGGCCAATTAGATAAGAATAGTCTATCTTTAAACAAGCTTGGTAATCTTATAAATGGCAATAGGGGTGACTAGGTTCTAAATAAGATTATATAGCATGCACGGAAGCTTAAGGGCACCAGACCTTACTAGAAGCAGAAGAGAAATGAGCTTACGGCTTATACTAAAAATATTAAGAGCGGGTCTCTATTCTTTACACTTAGCGCTGTTAATCTACATTGGCATAATCTACACTCTTATATACCTCTATTTGACGAATATAAGGCTGCTGATAAGGCTTAGCGCTACTAGATTGCTTCTTAAAATCTTAATAATAATCTATATATTACTACTTACTGGCTATATCGCCGCTTTGATCTGTTTAGGAAGCACGTGCTTATAGGTCTATTTAATAGCACTAACTTTTAGTCCCAATATAAGTGGCAGGTACGAGGTAGCGGCTATATACATAGCTTCTTATAGAGTTTAACAGCCCTAGAGCCAGATCCGTCAGCTAGTGCATTAAGGGCGGCTTTTGCTGAGTACTAGGCTACTTTTATATCTATAATGAATCCTAATTGATCTAGGCCTCCCAATCTTCGACATCCTTCTACTCTTAGCTATAAAGAACAGCTTAATACCAGTGAGCTTCTTACTGCCTGCCTTAATCGATTTCAGCGGCACCGTAATTGCACCAAATCTTACTGCTTAAGATTAAAGAAAGGCTCCACTAGAGCAAAGAAGTGCCGCTTCTACTTTTCACGCTCTCTCCGCAATAAGGCCGCTGTATTAAAGGATTAAAATCCACATTACTGGACGTTCTGTCCGTAGCGTAACAATAAGCTTCTTAATAGTTACAATATAGCCATAATATTGGCGTGGATGGCGAATATTAATACGTCACCTGCTACAAGCATATCAGTAATAGTTAACTATATAGGCAAATATTGCAGTAAGGAAGAGAAGAAGTTGACTTCCTACCAGGAGCTACTCTAATTAGTATAGCCGCACGCCAACTGCCTTTATGCCTTTAGTTCGGTAGTAGCTAGGTTTATAAACAAGCTTATTGCCGAACGTAATTAGTTGGCGTAGGAGGTATACTATCTGCTTCTTAATATTCCACTTTGTAAGGGCTCTAGGAATGTAGTAACTTTAGACTACCGCCAGGAGGACAATTAAAGCGCTACGTATAAGCTTAAGAATGGCCAACTAGGAGGGTGCGGACTATCTAACTATAAGAAATATAAGCGCCGCCCAGGTAAAGTAGAGGATATCACTTTCTTTAATTTCCTACTCCATTTTAATCACTCTACTTATAAGCGTTGGCCAAGAGCAAAGCCTTGAGTTATATTATACTTTCCGCAATATAAAGGCGATCCTTTTTATCCGTAGTATCCTAAGTTCTGCCGTGTAAAGCTTATTCTTTATCACCTATGGAGGGAGTATAAGGAAGTGGCTACTTATACTAATGGATTTGGGGCCCCTAATTATATGGCTTCCTATTAGGCTTGCGTTAACTCTTATTAGCACCCGCTTAACTACTTCTACAATTAGAAACTGGAGGAAGGCCGCGAAACTGCTAATAATATTAATGAGTTTAAGGGCGATTTCGCAGACGACTTAGAGCTATACCAGTCTTTTGAGGCCCTGCATGCCCGCGTCCGAAACACTAATGGAGTTGAAATTGAGGATCCTAATAGGCTTGGTAATAGGGAGCTTAATTGTAACTACGACTAGGGTACGCATTATAGTACATACCCGTAGCTTAATAATAGGACTTATTGGTAGGAAGCATGGTTATAGCCTCTACTATTAAGCTGCCTATCCTAAACAGTAACTCCGTCTTCCTTACAACCAGGCCAGCGTTATATTTATAACGCCGTAGTTAATTACTACAGGCAGATCCAATTAGGCCTTAGCCCCCCCCTACTGCGGATTAACGTTAATGGAGAGGTAGGAACCGGCAAATTATATCTTATTGCTGTTCTCTCTACTACGCTCTATACTATGGCAAGGGCTAATAGCAAGCCGTTGCTATTGGTTCGAGCCGCCCCTACTAGGGTAGCTGCCTTTAATATTAATAGTAGGACTATATACAATCTACTAAGGCTACCGGTGAATTGCCCCTTTAAGGAATTGCCTGCTGCTAGTCTTATACCTCTATAACAAGCTTTTAAGGATATTCATTATCTCATCCTTGACGAGAAATCTATAATTGGGCAAGTATATCTGGCCTAGATTAATTGCCGCCTCTATTAGATTTACTCTATGCGTAATAACAACTATTTCGGAGGCTTGAATATCTTACTAGTAGGCGATTTCTATTAGCTTCCCCCTATAGGTTAGGCGGCCTTATATAATAATCTACCCGCTCGCCCATTAGAGCTCGCTAGCCATGGAAAGGGAGCCTATAAGGCGATTAACTGAACTGCTGTTCTAGATTAAGTTATGTGGCAGGGTGGTAATAACGCTAAGAGCTCTGCATTTAGGACCGCCCTTATGGAGCTATGTAGTAATTCTGTAAGTAATTTAACCTGGAAGCTTCTTTTAACTAGGTATAAGCAGGGCCTATCTACTAACAAGATTACGGGCTTCGACAACGCAATTCGGCTATATAGCACACGCGCTACTGTAGGTAAGTATAACACTACTTGGCTTTGCGACCTTTTACAGCCGGTAGTGGCTATTAAGTTAGTTAATACTGGTGTAGGTGCGCAGAAGGCTACTTCTAATTAGTGTAATACTATGGAGAATCTAGCCCTATGTATTAGCGTAAAAGTAATGCTAATATAGAATATCTGGGTTAAACTAGGCTTGGTAAACGGTACTACTAGTACAGTTAAAGATATTATATAGAAGGAACACGTGGATATTAAAAATAATTAACCCTAGTCACTACTAATTACGGTAGATGGGTATAACGGACCTACCCTATTTACTCAGTAGGATGGTAAGAAAGTCGTCCCTATATTTTCCGTGCTTTGTGAGTGGGAGGGTATAAGAGGCTCTTGCTTATAGCGTTAATTTTCAGTTACTCTAGCTTTTGCTCTTATAGTGTATAAAAGCTAGGGCTTAACACTTAACCGGGTGGTTCTAGATATTAAGGAAAAGGATAAGACAGCTAGGCTAACTTATATAGCAATCTTACGAGTTAAGAAGCTTTCAGGGCTTATATTCAAACGTAGATTTAATAAGGAACGATTTTAGTTATCTACAAGCAAGGCTAAGAAGGCACGACAGGAAGATTTTGTACGGAGGCAGCAGCAACTACTCGTAAATGACTTTTCCTAAATAGGAAATCATGTACTGGCTTAGAGGTAAGTGGAGAATATGGCATTTATCTTAGTTTCCTAACTTTTAAATAGCTAATCTATAAAATCTAATTTGTCCAAATCTTAACCCTTCTATCCGTCCTACCTTCTTATTGCCTTTAGAGCTGTTAGATATATATACAATGGTATATAGGGAGAATTGGCAGTATTGCCGGATTAATATTGCTGCTGTCTATAGCGTTAATCGATTTTTGGAAATTTTCACTTTTTTTTTTAAGGGCGGAAATGTTGCTTATGTAATAAGTTATGTAATCTCTAAGAATGCATATTATTTCTAAATTAACGTTACTTGGTCACTGCAGTAGACCCTTTTAATAAGATAATACCACCTAGCAGTGACTAAGGCGCCTTAACCTTACTACTACTCCTTTTATAGGCCTCCTCCCGTCTATAAATACTCCCTTTTCTATACCTTTTCTATTCTTCTTTATAGGGAGCTGGAGGTGCTCTAATACGCCTTTTTAGTCTCCACTAAGGGATCTATTAGTTGATGTAGTGATATGGACAGCATCGGACAAGGAGATAACGGGTAAGGGAGAAGATAGAAAGGACGGATAAGCCTCTAGTAGGTATCAGTCGAGCAACGTTAATGGCTATATTATGGCCGCCTAATCTCCCGTGCTCGCAGGCCTCCTCCCGTCTATAAATACTCCCTCCTCTATATTTTCCTCTCTTCTTTTCTTCTTCCTTATAGGAGCTAGAGGTGCTCCAATACTCCTTAGTCCCCACTAAGGGATCTATTAGTCGACGTAGCGATATAGACAGCATCGGACAAGGAGATGACGGGCGAGAGAGAAGATAGGCAGGACGGAGGTGCCTCTGGTAGGTATTAGTCAAGCAACATTAATAGCTATATTATGGCCGCCTAATCTCCCGTGCTCGCAGGCCTCCTCCTATCTATAAATACGCCCTCCTCTATACCTTTCTTTCCTCTTTTCTTCTTCCTTATAGGAGCTGGAGGTGCTCTAATACCCCTCCCCAGTCCCCACTAAGGGATCTATTAGTTGACGTAGCGATATGGACAGCATTGGACGAGGAGATAACGGGCAAGAGAGAAGACAGGAAGGATGGATAAGCCTTCGGTAAGTATTAGTTAAGCAACATCAACGGCTGGTTTTTGTCACCCAAAGATTGCGTCACGTGACGACATTTAGGAACACAAATATATACCCTATCCCGTACTCCACCACTACTAAATATTCTAGATTTCGCACTCGGAGCTACTTACAGTAAGCATTCCTAGAATATTTGCCTGTTTAAAGCTCTATAATTGAACGTTATTAACGGTTTATATAGGGGTCGTTAATTAAGCTCCCAGAATACAATTTTTAAAGTTTAACACTATACCACTATTATAACCTTCTTGCAGTGGCCGAGCTACCCCTAATCTCCTCCCCTCCCTCCCTCCCTCCCTCCCTCCCTCTCTTTTATTGCTTGGCGCCGAGCTATTGCGTCGTCGCCAAGCTATCGCGTCGTCGTACATCCGAACTGGTGGGCAACGACGTAGTTAATCAATACTACTATGGCCGCACCGCCTCTACCCATTAGGGGGAGGGGTCTCGGCATACCATTATGTCTCTTCTTACACGCGTATTTAATTAAGTTAGGGTAGTAGACTTTAATTCTAGCCATACAGCGATTTATTTATTAGGCATTAAAAATATTTAGTATATAAAGCTTTAAATTGGAATCACAATCTACTATATCAGATCCTACGTAAAGGGCTCTATATTAAAGCTCTGCAGTCTAAATATATACTAGATTCGTGACTAATATAACCTTTAAGCTTAGTTTAAGTAGGGCGCCTCGGTCACTGTAGTATATACTTACCTAGCAATGACCAGGCGCCTTAGTCTTACTACTACTTCTAAATTAAGCAAAAGCTCTATATAGGGGGGTCCTAGGGGGTCTCCCCCTAGAAAACCTTATCTCTATATATATTAATTAAAGTTTATATAATAAAGCTCTAAATTACAAACTTGGGTTAAAATTTTAGTTGGGGCCCTAACTATCCGCATATTAGTAGTAGGGCGTGTTCCTCTACCGTGTCTGCTATATAGTCCGCTATAACCTTTTCTAAGATTTTGCTTAAGGTGTTTTCTAAGGCAATAGGGCGGTAGCTTCCTGGGATTAAGTAGTCTACTTTACCTTCTTTTTATAAGATAACTATCGTCATGGATCTTCCAAGTCGCAGGTAGTAGCCTATTGCAAAGCATACTCTGGCTACGTCTGCAAGCCAAGGTGCTATAAGTGGTCCACAGGTCTTTAGGGCTTTATTTAGGATCCTATCTGGTCCTAGTGCTGTGTTGTTTAAAAGGCGGCTAATAGTTCTAGCCATTTCTTTAGTTATTATATCGCTGTCAACCCTTAGGCAAGTCACCGGTGTTTCACCGGTGATGTTACTAAGGTCTGCTAGAGCCGGTTAAGGGAAAAATCTTTCTATAAGGATCTTTGCCTTCTTGTTATTATTACTTGTGGCCTATAGTTCGCCTGCTCTTTATAGGGGTGGTAGGTATAGATCTTCTACTAGGCGTCCCGCCTTTTTCTTTACCTATTTCGCTATGGTCCAAAGGCCCTTGTTATAGGGGAGACTCAGGTTAGTAGTATGTTTGTTTATAAACCGTCTCCAGTTATTCCTTGCTTCTTTTCTTAGGGTATTCTTTAGCTGGTTTCTTGTGTCTTTATATTGTCTCTCGTCCTCAGAATCGTGGCTGCCAGAATATATATGCATTATAAAACTACTATACACAGCAAGTTTGCCTAAACTGCTTGCCCAGTTCCTTGCCACGGTTAACACAGCAGCTAGTAGACAAAGCTAGCTCCTACCCATATGCACCTAATTTGCTCTATAAGCCTATCCCTACAGCCTACCCCTACCTAAATAGACCGACACGCGCATCCGTCCTTTCGGGCTATACAGACAATGTCGTTAACAAGGTATTGATCCTTCCTCTAAGACAGGTCCACTAGGAGTTAGAGCCTAGTAAAGGGGTAAGGTTCCTAAAGTCATCCGTCGCTGCCATTGTATACCACGCCCCACAGCCGTTGGCTGCTTCGCGTTACCTATAACGCTCTTACGACAACAGGCCGACCGTGTCTTGCAGGCGTGGGCCCATAATAACTCGACGCCGCGCAGCTACCATCCCTTAGCCGCCTACTAACCAAACTTATTGTTCTTCTATCTTAACCAACACCTGTATCTAAGTCCGTTCCAGCCTACCTATATAGGTTCGTCCTAGCTCTTTGTTAGTCCGTTCTAGATTAACGTCGCTGCCTAGAGAAGGGTGCCCCCAGCTCTTTTTTAGTCCGTTCTAGATTAACGTCGCCGCCTAGAGAAAGGTTAACGCCGCTGTATAGAAAGGGAGGATTAACGTCACTAAATATAGTTAACGGTGTTGAGATTCTTCCTGTGCCCTCGCTATAGATATAGTCTTAGAGCGGAACAAGTATAGAGGTGCCCTATCGTCTCCTTAGATTCCTATTGCTTCCACCAGCAAATGCAAGCGCTGGCTTATGGCCCTAGGTCGGCGCCTAGGTAGAGAGACGTTGGGTAGTTTTTAAGACCATTCCTCTGTTCTTAATAAGTTGCCTTATATTATTGACGAGCGCCAAGACCCGCGAAAACTCTGCTGTTCTAATAGCGTCAAGGACAACGCATTCGAAAGCGCCCTCTAGCCACGACGTAACGCCGCTGTATTAGTAACAGACGAGATCCTCATTCTCAGCTTAACCATACGGACAAGATAAGACAGAAAGGAACCCCTATAGGACAGTATAGGTCGGATCTCGCTTTTGGTGTTCCTTTTTCTTATAAATATATTAGCAATATAATTAAAGACTATAAGCATACCTTATTAAACTATATACATATAGCCTAGTTAGATAAGTATGCTATTTATATTAGATCTAAGATATATTAGAAATATAACTAATAAACCTACTCTTGCTACTAGTCCTACACAAAAAACACTTCTGCTTATTAGACTTGCTAATAACCTTAAACATTATAGTGCGGTTAGGCTATATTAAGGCTAGATTATAGTTAGATTATAGTTATATAGTAATTAGAACTGCCTAAACTTGCCTTGCCCTTAGGTGTTAATGGAATTTTAGAACGGAATATAATACGTATTTACTTAACTAGCTCCTCTATATATTCTAGTTAGATCTATAATATAATAAGATTATAAATAATAATATACCTAAATCTGCTGAAGTTGCTTTGCGTTTTCTACAACCTTTGGCCGTTAAGGGTGCATTTTTGGCTAGGGGCGCTAAAATATATTAGCAATATATCCTAGATAAAAGAACAATAGTTTATACTATTATAATATATTCTAGCCTTTCTTACTACTTTACTAATAGGGTATATAACCTGTAGTTCCTCTTCCGTATAAATAGCTCTACAAAGTATCTTTTAAGCCGCTAAAATAGGTTAGATTTAGGATATAATATAGATATATAGACAACTATACTATCCAAATTATCTAATTCTAGCTCTTTTTAACCTCTGGGCTTTATACTTCTAATTATATAGCCTATACCTTTCTTTATTTTAAGATTAGAAAAAGGTTATAATGTAGATATAATATGGATACATCTAGGATCTTACTAGGAAATGCGATTTAATATGCTTAATTAATCCTCTACAACCATTTACGAATTTTTTTTCCTAAGCGCAAATAGTATGCTCGGCATTTAAATCCTATTATAGTTAGATCTAGGATATAACAAAGATATATAGCACTTATAACTTATAGTCTTCCTAATAGCATAATCCTATCTATAGAAAATCTCCTTTAGCAGAATATAGATAAGGAAATATTCGCCATAGGGCTATATTTAGGTTATATCTTAGATATAAGCTAGATATATGCTAGATATTACCTTAATATAAAAGAACGGAACCTACCCTGGGCGCTTGTTAAGTCCAAGGTACCATGCCTTAGTATATTGGCTGGGGGTACCAGAAATGCGCCCCTTTATAATATTTGGCCAAGGAGCAGCATTATAAGTGCCAGAACCCTCGCCTTTACTACTATCCGAGTCTAGATTAGAATATGGCCTAGAAGCTACTACCCTATTTGCTAGAGTGCTATATATAGCTATTATAGTGGCGTCTGGATCTTAAATAGAGCTGCTAGGGCTATTAAGGACTTTATTAATAATCTATTAAGGTTAGATTATATATATAATGTGGTTTTATCTAAAATATAACTTACATCTTATGCAACCTCTATCCTACTAAAAGCATTCACCTACCCATTTTAGAGAAAATTTTCGGTCTATATCCTAATTAGATCCTTCTTATAACCACCAGAAGTCACTTTACCTTATTACAAAATTAGGTGTTTAGACTATTAAGTAGTATCTATTCTATATTAGATTATGGATATAACCTAGATATATACCTATAGTGCTTATATAAGAGTTATTATAGTTGTTCTCTAGGGGCTAGAAGGGATTCGGCGGTAACTAATATAGTTAGGTTAGATTAAGATAATAATATAGATAGAATATTAATAAATACCTCTCTAGACTGCTAGTTCTCTAGGGTCTATAGCTATATTAGATCCTTAATAAAACCTTAATATA
>Ga0307507_10001785_pt1 | contig 47300 bp, 38 predicted proteins | sample 7_EM_MG_FD_207223 | JGI IMG/M metagenome (GOLD analysis project Ga0307507, IMG submission 207223) | Populus trichocarpa ectomycorrhiza microbial communities from riparian zone in the Pacific Northwest, United States - 7_EM | ecosystem: Host-associated > Plants > Roots > Unclassified | place...
TAGTGCATGCTATAAAGTATCCCTACTTTATTAGCTTATCCACTATTACTAAAATCGCGTTATAATCTTATCCTATAATAGGATCTCTTAACTTTAGTAACTTAATAATAAAGTCCTATAATATAACTTCCTATGGTCTTCCTGGTATCTTAATAGGTTATAGCCCTCTATATAGCTTATACCTCATTGGTTTGTTCCTTTAGCAATCTAAATATTCTTTTATAACTTGTCTTACTAGCCCCTAGATTCCTTAAATAATATACTCCTCTTAAAGCCTTAATACTAGTCCTATAGACCCGTTATATCCTTATGTTATTCCCTTATAGAATTCCTTAACAAATTCTTCTGTAATAGACTTAGGTATATACATTGCTTCTCTATTTTTATATTGCTCTGAGTTTGGATTTTCTATTTATACTTCTTAGATCTTCTATATCTAATTACTCTCTAGTAATTTATAGATCTGACTTTCCTTAGTTACTGTAATCTTTAGATAATTATACCTAATTAATCCGTCTTAATTCTTTTGTAATAAAGCTCCTAATAGCTTTTTATTACTTTGTAGTTTAGCTTTTCTACTTAGAGTGTTTACTCGTGCGTTATCTATACCCTTAGTATGCTAAATTTCGAAATGGTATTCTATAAGTATTTCCGCCTATCTAACCTGTCTTTAGTTGAGTTCCTTTATTATTAGGAATTCTATAAGGTTTTTATAGTCTGTTTTAACTATAAATGGTTTCTCTGTGCCTTATAAGAATACTCTCTATTCCTTAAGTGCTGTAACTATACCTAATAACTTCTTGTTATAGATGTCATAGTTTAACTCTAGTGGTGTTATTTTCTGACTATAGTATGCTACTGGATGCTATGTGTCCTAGTGCTTCTATAGTAAATATACTCCTAGTGCGAAGTCTAATATGTTTATCTTAATAACCGTTTCTAACTTTAGTTAATAGATCTTGAGGATTAGTTCTTAGGTAAATAACTCTTTAAGTTCCTAGAATAGCTTCTTCTATTTACTACCCTAAACCTACAGTTCCTCTTTCTTTATTAGCCTTGTAAACGGCTTAATGCTTTTTAACTATTATGCTATAAACCTCCTATAGTAGTTATAAAACCCTAGAAACAACCTTAACTGTATAACATTCTCTAGTTCTTACCAACTTACTATAGCTTTAACTTTCTTTAGGTCTATGCTAATCTTTCCTAGTTTAATAATAAATCCTATAAAATTAGTTTTCCTTATAAAGAACTCGCATTTCTTAATTACTACTAGCATCTATTCTTCCTATAGTCTCTTTAAGACCTATTTAACGTGTTCTCTACATTCTTCCTTATTCTCTAAGTAGATAATAATGTCGTTAAGGTATGCCATAATAAACTTATCTAGGTATTCTCCTAATATACTATTAATTCGCTTTTAGAACGTTACTAGTACGTTTATAAGCCCAAATTGTATAACTAATGGTTTATATAGTCCTTCCTTTAACCTAAAGGCTGCCTTTTATTTGTCGCCTTCTTTAATCCTAATTTAATGGTATACCTATCTTAGATCTATCTTTATAAAGATCTTTATATTGCCTATTCTGTCTTAGATTTCGCTAATTAAGGGTAAAGGATACCTATCCTTCCTAGTAATACTGTTTAACTATTTATAGTCTATATACATCCTAAGTTTTCCGTTTTTCTTTAGGATAAATAGTACTGGATATCCTACTAATAACTATAATAGTTTAATATATCCCTTGCGTAAGTTCTCCTAGATAAACTCTTTAAGCACTACTAACTCCGTTTTAGTAAGCTTGTAGATTGGAAAGAACTTTAGATTTATTCCCTCTTTTAACTCTATTTTATAGTCCTATGCTATATGCTTTAATAGCTTTTCACTTTCTGGTGACTATAACTTTTTACTATATTTATGGTATCTCTTTGGTATATAACTTAAGCCTCGCTTAGTCTCTTTATATATCGCTCCAACTTGGTACTATACCAACTTGGTTTACTGTTGCACTTTACGCCGTTAAGTATCCTTAATATTAACCTAACCTATAACCCAATTAATCTTTAGATTGTACTCCTGTAACTAAGGCATTTCTAATATTGCCTTATCCTGTCCTAATAGTAGGATATTAAAAGATATTCTAACTGGTCTTTCTTTAATAGTTAACTGAATAGGTCCTATTTTAAGATTAATAATACCTTTTCTATAGGCTATCCGATCTCCTAAAATTATTATAAGTAGATATAGGTGTTCCTTTTATTTATATAGTAACCCTATCCTTTCTACTACTTTTAGTAATATGTGGTTTCTAGTTACTCTACTATCTACTAACATTTTAAACTGCTGATCTTGCTATTTAGCTCGTAAATTTAGGTGTTGCCCTTAAATTCCTTTAAGGGTCTAAGGCTCTAACACTAGTTCCCTCTAGTTTTATATACCTCCCCTTTTCCTAACTATTGGCTGCTAGATTCTGCCTATACTTAGTCCTCTTTAGGCCAATACTTAGTTTGTTTCTTTTCCTCTATATACTATAGATAAGTATTCTCTAAGTATTTCTACTACTATTATCTATTTAGGTATTCTTCCATAAGGAATCTTCCTAGTTAAAATATTAAGTCCCCTTAACCTTATACTTCTACTAGGTGCTATTTATATATATATTTAGCATTCCTAAACCGCTTTTCCTCTAGTGCCTAATATATCCTTACTAGGTACTTCCGGTTCTTATCTTTTGGTGCTCTATATATATTATATATATTATCCACACAAGCTATCCACGATAGTGTATAATACGCTATATGTTTTAGGTTAACTCTTAGTTTATCTTTGTCTTTAAGTTTAAACCTATACCTAGTTAACCTAACCACTGGTATTTCTGCTGTAGGTACTAAGATTTATTATTTACTTTTTTAGTCCCTAGATCCTTCTTCTAGGTTCCTTAATATTATAATTAATACTCCCTTAATATAACTCATGTATTTTTCCGTAATAGGTTAGTTTTAGACAACTTTTTCATCTAGCTATATATAAAAGTCTTTTTATTTATTGTTGTGTCGTTGCCTATACTACTTTCCGTATAACTAGTTTAGTGTGTATAGTTTATCTATTAGAAAGTACCTTATTATCGCTGCATTATAATATCCTTTAGTATATCTTTTTTTAAACCTAGTTAGGATATCTAGATCCTTTTCTTATTCTAGTTTATTTAACCACTTTACCCTAGGTATCCCTGCACTTGGCTTATTAGTAACTCTTTATACAGGTGCTCTATCCCTTATATAACCTGGTATAGCTAACCTCTTATCTAGCTTTTGCTCTTGCTATGCAATAATTCTTATCCTAAACTTATCTATAGTTTCTTATTTTCTACGTCTTGCAGCTAGATCTTTATAGTTGTCTTGCTTTTTAATCCTAGTATTAACTGTTTAATCTTTAGGCTAAATACTGTGTTTACCTAGGATTGCTAACGTTCTTATTTGTTCCCTAAACTTATAGTTCTTAAACTTGCGTCCTATACTTATTTTTTTGTCACTAAACTAAGTAGCTACTCTTTTCCATTGGTTTTTGTCTGTTGTGGGTCCTTAGGTGTGTCTTATCTTATCTTAAAAATCTTAAGCTTCTCTTATCTCTTCTTAAGAATCTTAAGCCTGTGGCCTTTTACCTTTATTAAGTAATGAGCTAGTACTAGTAGTTATCTACTTATTTAGTTTCTTCTAAACGTTACTCCTATTATCTTATAAAGCGATGGAAATCGTATCTAATGGTGTTATAATATCCATTACTAAACCCTATTCTATAATGGTCTTAGTCTCTACTTCTATTTTAACTTCTCTAAGGTCTGTATACTCCTAGTAAGCTGCCTTTATTACCTTATTATTAGTAAATGCTTTGCCTGTATTAAACTTATTGTCTTTAATGTCCGATCTATGAGCTGGTTTATTAGTTCCTTTAAACTTAGATAACAATAGCTCCTATAGCTAATAGCTTACGCTATACTTAGCATCCTTATAAATTTGGTATGCGTTGTTGTAATAATACGCAAAACTGTTAATTAAACATTCTTTTATTCCTTATAGTGCACCGTTGTCCCTTTATATGTACGTGCCGTCTGCTGGCCTGGTTCCCTTTACTATATAGTTACTCTAACTACCTCTATAGTCTCTAGCGAAATAACCTTATTTTCTATAATTTATATAAGCCCTATCTTTAAACCATTTTTCTTATTATTGTGACGGTGCTGGGGCACCGTCCCCTACAGCTGGCTTGGCGCAATATCCAGAGTTCGCCCGTACCGTGTATATATTGCCCCTAGGGCCCCTTTCTTCTGCTCCTTAGCTTAGTATCTTTAGGAGATAGCAATCTACAAGCTTTAGTTTAGAGGCATTTATGCGAGCCGTCACATTATACTAAGCTTACCCACCTGGGGGGGGACTTTATTTATTTGGAGCTCCCTTTTTCCCTCGCCTAGGAAGGCCTAGATAATATCCTACCCCTATTCCGCGTGTTCTAGGAGGACACGCGTCAAACACCCCTAGCTGCGCGTCGTTGACGCGTCGAGTCGCTATCATTAATACTGGGAGCCGGTATTTAAGCAGCTAGAAGGTCTTCTGTGGATAAGGACAACTGCCTAGGAAGGCAATAATATCTCACCCCCGTTCCAACCCTTTTGACTAATACGGAGTTGTACGAGCTGCAGAGACGACCTCAGTTAAGACTCAGCCTAGGGCTGCAAGGAACCTAGAACTGATCCCGCAGTGTTAGCTAAGATAAGCCGAGACATGACCCAAGCCGTGCTATTGGGCGGTAGGTGCATATTGTCCGCGAGTCCTCTGGAACGAATCCTATTCCATTATCCCTAGACTACTACTGTGATAACCACCCCGATTAATACTAAGCTGTACAAGGAGAGACAAAATCAATTAGGAAGAACCTGCCGCTGGCACTATACTACTACCCTAAACCCCCAAACCCGATTACCGACTGTGCCGATATGCCTACAGTCTGATTGACCGAACGATCGCGCCAATATACCTGTAATACGACTCTCCGACCTGTCTATAAACGCCTTATAGACACCCGTTAAGTTTTTATTGACGACCACCGTATCTAATTAACCCGAGTATCACTATTAACCTAGATAGTCCCTTAATCTTACGGCCGAATACATCTGCATCCTATGTATAGGGGTACTAGGAACCTAGGGGAGAATTTAAGCAATTTATGGCACTCTTAATTAGGAGAATAGATTAGGAAAATTATTCCAATTCATAGCACTCTCCAATAACTCTATAGATGAGCCTATTTATCTCTACAACCTCTTACGAACTATCGACGCGTTCTTCTTAATAGCCTTTTATATGACCTTCTACGAACGAGACAGCCTACCGTTATAAAAGCATATCTTGCCAGTTGTTGATAAGAATCGAAATATTAATACGTACGCCCTTAATATATACACTCTTGATACTATTTGTTAACTACCCTTGAACTGCCTACTACTTAACGGCAGTCCTCCTTAAATAATAATATGCGAATCTGCTCTCTGATAGCATCTTATTGAATTAAACGCTATATAACAGCTTACCCTTATACGACTATGCTTAAATATTAAAGCGCACTCTTTGATACCTTCAACCCTCTAACAAGAATTAAAATATCAACACATACCTTTTTAATACCTCTTTTGATACCTGACAACGATTTAATATACTAAGTTATAACGGCATTCCTATAAGTCCTTAATCGACCCTAGATATCGGTTACCTAAAGCGATATCCTTAATTAAATATAAGTATTTAAATATGGCTGCTAACCCTATAGCGTACCTTTAAATATCCTAACAGCACTTAAACACGTCTACTATTTAATGATGACCTATTCTAAGAATTATAAGAATATTAATAGACTATATACTGATACCTTAATCAAATACCTTAATAAAAATCAACCTATCAGCGCATCTCCCTTGATACCCTACTTGTACAATAACTAGTTAAATATGCTATAATTAACAGCATACCTTAAACCAATCAATCAACTATGGCTAGTAATATGACAGCATCTCTGCTAGTTAACGGCATATTAATTAATCGAATAATTAACAATGTCTTGAACTACCTACCAATTAACAGTAGACCTTGAGAAACCGATAGACGGATTATGCCGTTACGCCTATAATCTGAATGTGATTTAAACGCAACCTAAACGCGATTTAAATACAAACCCAACTAACTATTGTGCCGATATGCCTGCAACACGAACTACAACTTTAACAACAACTGTATAAGTTTATTGACGATTAACTGCCTCCCTTACTAATTTAATTGTCTTCTTCTCCACTTACAGTGATCCTTTTCGACTGACACTAAGCTACGCATACTGAGGAACAACTATGGTTAATACTAAGTTATACAAGCTTTACCTTAGGCATTTATACACTTCGACAATAAGGTTAATACTAAGCTGTGTAAGCTTTAATAACAAAATCAATTTGGACAAACTAGATAATAATCGCGCTATTACGCCTATAATCCAAATGCGATTTAAACGCGATTTAAATACAAACCGATTAACTAATTATGCCAATATGCCTATAATCTACCGACTAACTGATAGACCGAGCTCTATATTCAACCACTATTACCACCCGACGCTTGCACTGTACTGCTATTATAATAGACCTCCGCTGCTCTACCTATAGCTGATTAACCCTCGCTGCTTTATCCGCAGCTAACTACCTTTGCTGCTCTGCCCGCAGCTAATTAACCACTTACTGCCCTGCCTGCAGCTAACCAACTTCTACTGCCCTGCTTGCAGTAATAACCGTATATAAGGTGGAGCTTTGCCCCTTATACAACTCTACCGCTTGCACTGTACTGCTACCCAACCTCTACTACAATATACCTCTCGCAGCTAAACTAATACCTTGCTGCCTACTGTAGCACTATAATTAACTTCTACTGCTCTACCTGCAGTACTATACTCAACCTCTACTACTTCGCCTATAGCTAAACTAATACCTGGCTGCTTTACTGTAGCTAACTACTATTAACTTTTACTATCCTACCTATAGCACTATAACCAACTTCTACTGCTCTGCCTGCAGTAATAACTATATACAAGGGAGAGCTTTGCCCCTTAGAATACAACCCTGACACTAGCACCGTACTGCTACCTAAGTTAATAAGACCTTGCGCTGATATACCTGCGAGCTAATAAGCACCGCACTAATATGCCTACGAATATAACCCTATTACTAGCATTATACTGCCCCTAAACAACCCTGTTACTGGTACCGTACTGCTACCAAATAGATAAGCTCTTGTGCTAATATACCTACAAACAACCCTAAATCCGATAACTGTTATACTAATATGCCTACAACCTATAAGACAAGTACTCGCGCTAATACGCCTACAAACCGAACCCGAACCAGATAATGATAGCGCCAATATACCTGCTATTACAATAGACCCTTACTGCTCTGCCTGCAGCTAACTAATACCTGCTGCTCCACCTATAGCTAAATGATTAGACTACTACTGCTCTGCCTATAGCACTACAACTGACTTCTACTGCCCTGCTTGCAGTAATAACTGTATACAAGGAGAGCTTTGCCCCTTAGAATACAACCCTGCCGCTAGTACCGTACTGCTACCTAAACAGACAAATCTTGTGCTGATACGCCTGTAACCTAAATGCGATTTAAATGCAACCCAATAGTATTTAAATACGAACCCAACCGACTAATTATACTAATACGCCTGCGATCTACTAATAAGATTCCGTACTAATTTGCCTATAGAATACGACCCTATTATTGGCATTATACTGCCACCCGAACAACCCCGTCACTAGTACTATACTGCTACTAAACGGACAAGAGCTTGTGCCAATATGTATATAAGCTATAACTTCCTAACCCTCCCACCCTTATTAAAACTTTTTCACCTGCCTTTTTTATAAGAGGGGGAGTAGGGGGGCTTTTTTTATAGCTTGGGGCGCGCCATAACAAAAGGGGGGATAGAGAGCTAGGAGGTACCGGAGTTCTAAAGGAAGAACAACGGCCAACGGAGGGCTCTTAGCGATATACCTCTCGCAGCAATAGGAGCTGCAGGACGGCTGCCTGCCCTATATTAACTGGTATAGCAATATACCCCTTGCAGTAGTAGGAGCTGTAGGACTACTGCAAGTCCTATATTAACTAGCATCGCGATCGAGCGCTAGATGCTAGATTTTTTTTCTTTTCTTTCTCTTCTTTCTCTTCTTTCTTTTCTATGAGGGGATAAAGCCTGAGGGCAGGCTTTTTTTGGAAGGGGGGGGTAATGTGACGGTGCTAGGGCACCGTCCCCTGCAGCTGGCTTGGCGCAATATCCGGAGTTCGCCCGTACTGTGTATATATTGCCCCTAGGGCCCCTTTCTTCTGCTCCTTAGCTTAGTATCTTTAGGAGATAGCAATCCACAAGCTTCGGTTTAGAGGCATTTGTGCGAGCCGTTACAATTATGGAGTCCGCCTAAACGTCTTCTATTGCTAAGATCCCTGGTTTGGCCTCTGCTCCTAGGTCCTTTAATTACTTAATTCTTAACCTCTAGGTTTCTATAGTTTCTTTTCCTATCTTTAGGTTTCTCTGGTACTGCTTAGGTCCATTAGCTCTGCGCTATTCTATAGTTTTTAACTCTATGTCTGTCGTTACGTACTCTGCGCCTTATATAACTATAGAACTCTATCTTGCCCTTTCTTAGCTTATTCCCTTTAATAGATCCTATTATTAATCTTTATTAACTGGTCTATTAACTCTCTTAGAGTATCCACATCTTCTATTAGGATAATTGCGTTCTAGACTTTAGCCTTAAGTCCTTATTTATACTGTGCCATAAGCACCCTATTATTCCACTTAACCTACGTGGCTAGTGTTTAAAACTATGTTATATACTCAATTGCTAAAGTGCGTTATACTAAGTTCTAAAGCTTTTATTTCGCTATAGTTGTAGCCTCTAGGTCTCTAAATATCTGCGTTAATTGTTCTGCAAACCTATTCTAACTAGTAAATATATACCGTACGTCCTGGTTAGTAGTTATTATGCCATTAGCCTATATCTCCATAAGATACGGTTTAAACCATTTAAGTGCCCTTCCTATTAGGAACAATCCTATATAGGCTACTTAATCTAACAATATTACTAACTTCGCTCCTTCCTATATAACCTTAAAGTATATCTACGTAAGAAACCCCTTAAGCTTTAACTTCTCTCCTAAGAACCGTTTAATTGAAGGTAGTTTAATTTTCGCTGCTTTAATTCCATTAATGCGTTCTTTAAGTATCCTATTATTATCTTATAAGTAATTAACCATTTTCTATAACTAACCTCGCGTAACCACTTAAGAATCTATATCTACTATACTGGTGTCTCCTAGTCCTAAGGTTATGGCTACCATCAACGCTGTTATAACTGGTGCTTTAGGTGGCATGTTGTTTAATTTTATTTAATACTATAACCTTAGTAGTAAATGTGTAACGGAACCTTGTAGTAAGAACTATAGTAGGTCCTATTATTAGGCTAGGTATATAGGTAAGAACAAATTAACAACATAATAATAACTGGTAGAGTGGTTGCCTAACAGATTAACTCTAATTGTATTCTAAGATTTACTACAAAGAGAGAACTATCTGGGTAGGGACTGTGGTCCTTTAAATACACAACCATACTCCTAAGAAATCCCTTCGCTCCGTAAGGTACGTGCGCTCTGTACGCTCTGTACAGACTATATAGATCACACAGATTACATAGATCACATCACGTGACCTCGGCTACTATTCCTCGTCACATGGTTCCACCGGATCCATCCTGGACCGTGCCTATATCAACTAACTAGCTTCCGCCAACTCTTCTCCAAGTAGTCGTAACATCGTACTTAAGCTGTCCGTAACAACCGTCGCGTTTAATAGACATACTCAATTAAATATAATATTAGTATTATAGGTAAAGTTCTTATAACACTTTATCTTAATTTTATAGCTGCTGTTTAGGTGCTCTAGTTTAAGATTAACGGCTTTATGCGTATTAGGAGACCCAAGCTAGTTTATAACCCCCAAAGCTAGTATTATATACTAGAGTTTAGGCGAATTTACTAAAGTAAGATTCCACCAATAGAACAGCATCTTGCGGCCATAATTATACTGTAACGCGCTAAAGAAGTAGACGATGAGGGGGTTAACAAGCCATTATAGCATACCTATATTGGCATGTTTAACGGCATACCAAACAGTAAGAAGTAGTTCAGCTTTTTAAAGTAGGCGACATATTATCCAAAACTCAATATCGCCATGCACGTACCCACTTAAGTCCACGCCGCTCCATGCTTTAATAGTAAAAGCAGTAGACTAAATATCCTCAACTATTTCTAGAAACCGCTCTAGTGTAAGGCAACCAATCGCCTAAGTAACATTCTCTATACGTTCCAACAATAACGGATCAGATAGGTTAGACAGTTTAGGTATTATAGTAAGGAGACCTTAACGTTGCATAGCCGCATAAAAGAGGGCTGTTACACGCGCCATAAAGCCTTACTCAACAATTGGTACCACTTAATGGTACTTAGCGTTCTCCTATGTAAATAGTGCACAATTTTATAGAGTAATATCAGATCTTAGATAGTGGTATGCCTCCTCTTAATAGTCCTTAGGCGCTAAATGCGTGCATATAATAGTGTTGTATAGATTTATCTTAATATAGAACTATATAGGTATACCAAGAAGCCAGTCCTAATAGTTAAAAGAATAACCCATATAGGCCTATTCCTGTTTTACCAACCTAATATAATACGCAGTAAGCTGGTTACTATGGGCAAGCTAAAGCCGATTAGTAAAGTTGTTATATATAGAGCCATAAGGGTTATCTAGAGCCTAAAGTCCAAGCTAGTTAAGGAAGATATTTTTATAGACGCCGTATATACCCTAGATAGTACCCTTATCTTCCATTATAGCACTAAACTGCCAGAACTTGGTCTTCCTAGTATTAATACAGTATATACTTGGCATTTAAGGGAAAAGATTACTTTTAGCAAAGACGCGCTCCACCCTATATAGATAAACTCCCTTTATTGCCCTAGCAATAAAATAATAGCTAATCTTTAGTGTTAACTCGTCTCCAATAAAGCTAGGTAACCGGAAGATATCATTAAGTTATAGCAGTTTTATTAGATTGTGCATCAATTGGCATAGCCCAAAGAGAGGCAATTTAGGGCAGAATATAATGGCCGCAGTCGTTAATAAATGTATAATAGATGTATAGCTAAGCAACTCATCGCGTTTTATATCCTTAAAGTTCACATTATTATATACAACCACTGTTTGTAGGTTATGCGCTAGAGTTTTAAAATGCCTCTATAAATATTAGCCCCTAATTGGCCTAGGAGTTTGCAGAAGTTTATAAAAGTTAATCTAATTAGCCTAGGAGTTCGCAAATATTTACAGAAGTTATTATTAAATAGAGATAAGATAGTTAACATACCTCTACCTCTTCTGCAATACTGCCTATAATATAATTTGCTAAATAATAACTATAACATAGTTTAAAGCCCAATAACGTTTTAAACACCCTCCTTTTTATACTAGAGCCTATAAGATAGATATCTACAAGTAAAATAAAGAAATTAGACCGCTTCTTTACTCTAGAAACACAAATTATACTAGTAATAGTATATACCCACTTAACCAAAATGTCCTAAGCCCCTACCTTTTAACCTCCTACTGGATAACTTGCTTTATATACACGCTAGTTACCAAGCAGCTATAGTAAAGTTACATGCCATATTGGGGCAATATCCTGTATAGTATAGAAGGCAACTTCAAAGTCTAGCTCCTCTATATTCAATATCTTGTTAAACATATTAAAATATAGCTCCTAGATAAGGCGGTCTAACTCTATAGTAAAAGACCCTACTAGTATAACTACCCCTTAAATATAGCTGAGTTGTGGATTCTCCGTAACTGCATCTAATAATGCTTGCAGTCGTTTCTTAATATAATTATACTAACAGTGCCTAATTCTAACCCCTCTATTATCCGCATCATCTACTCCAACCTAGGTAGATAAGAATTAAGCAAAGCTCCAACCCTCTTACTTTAAAGTGTTAACTATGGCTTGTAACTTCTTTACGCACTACTACTATCTCCTACTTCGGTTTAATAAGGGAGGTTCAGGCTTACTAGTACTAGATTAGATATCATTATCTATTTAGTTGTTATTATTGGAGGAATCTTTAAATATATTAATAAGGTGTTCTAGCGGGCTAGAAAGGCCAAGAGGGCTAAATACAGGACTTTAGGCGTCCTGCTTAGATATACGCCTATTAGGGGGACGGTCGGGCTCCATTATAGATGGAATATATAGAGTAGAAGATAAGCTTTTAAATAAAGGTATTAGCGAGCTAGGCAGCGCTATATTAGGGGTCGAAGTATAACATTAAAGGCAATACAACTGTTGTCTACTAGTAAGGCTGTACAGCCCTTACAAAACGCGCCCATAATCTCTCAGACCCTCAGAGAGGAATTCACCTCAGCGCTCTGTAATTGGCTACTAAAGATAGCGCAAGCGCTAATGCCTGCGGCGTACGTTAGGCTACGGCGCCGGTCGCTAATTAGCTCAGGAGTTTGCAGGAGTCACAGGGGTTATAGAGGTGTGGCGGTGCCAGCCGCTAATTGGCTCAGGAGTTTGGAGGAGGTGAGGTGGATTTTCTCTCCGAGGGTCTAAGTCAACTGAGATAACTATTAGTATTACGATGCGTTTAGCCGAACAAACGGTATCGTATTAAAAAGATTTAACCGTATCATAGCTACATAGGCATCAATTATAAGTAGTCTAGGCATCCACTTCAGCGGAGATATACATTATCGTTAATCCATAGAGACGGAAGGGTCACGTATAGAACTAGATCACTTGGCCGTGCTCTAGCGCTTCCATGCTCGTAAGCAAGAGCAGAAAAGTACGTCAACTCAGTGTTTGGCAATTGGGGGTATGTGGATTATATATCGTGTGGAGACTACCAGACTCATAAAGACAACGCTAAACTCATGGGAACAACTCATTCTCCAAATTACATGACGATACAGCAGGAGTTTTGTTTCTTTGCCTGTGATCAAACAATAAATGTTAGCCTGTACATCTCGCAGAATATCAATCCAAAAATTAACCGCATACCTGTGTATAGAACATCTTACTCTGCGCACTCAACCCATCGGACTTGGCCACCAAACTATCAATCTTCTCACCCCTCTCCAAGACACTTTCGATAGTCTTGTGCAACACAATCTTGGTCTCGTCTAGTTCTTTCTGGATCTTCATGATACTGTCCGCCTGCTGCGGGTCCTGGTATTTCACAATGTACTCCTTGAGTTCGGGGAAAGGCAGTTCGGCGTTTGAGTTGGCCCACTGGTTTCGGGGGTATTTAGCGAGGAATTCATCGACAACTTTTGAAAGCAGCTGGTGCGCTACTAGTGCTGGGTACCTGCTTCAGGTGAGCTTGTTGTGTACATGGCATCGGTGTAGTTGGTATTCCTACTCATGATCCGATATGATGATTCCAGCAACACCTTCGGTTCGGCCGTAGGCGTGGAATGTGTAAGCTGGAAGCGCATCTGGTCAGCTCTTCTGAAAATATAACTGGGGGGGAGACGGAGAGGTAAATAGTCGTACATTGCTCCTCCACATCCTGGCGTTGTCCGGGCTTTGTCCGCTCTGCAACGGTCTTCGAGAAAAGCGACATGAATTCGCCGACGCTTGACTTAGTGAAGCGCGAGTATGAAGACAGGTCACGCTCCGAGCAGAGCTCCACCGCGGGCTTCTGCTCGTTCTTGAGGATCTGAAGATGCGGTTAGCAATGTTGAGGCATGTACGGAGATGGGAAAGGCCTACACCGATGTAGAGGATCTTCATTGTAGTGTATTGGATGCGTGGGAGTGGAGAGTGATATGGCGTGAGGTCGTATATATGCTGTGCTGAGGGCTGGCTTGACTAGAGCCCGTTATCGATAAGAAAGAGAGTCACACTCCGCACCAAATCTTCACCTAAGAATAGCAATAATGTAGTAATGACCATACTCGGCTTCTACTAATCTGTAGTACACCCTTTAGAGTCACTATTCCCTACCTGGAAACTACCCCGGTTATTTGAGGCCGCCATATTCCGCCTCGATATCCTTACCACCAAGAAAAACACCCGTCTATCAAACGACAGAAATGTCCCCTTCACTCGACAATGCGCAGTCACAATGGCTTGCCCAGCTTACAGTTATGCGGGAGGCCATCGCTGAACTCAAGATACCAACAGATGGCGAGAAGGCGCACACTTACGGGCAAGACATCCTTTTAGATGACGATGAGCTATCTGGAACAGCCAGCGGGGATGACATTTGGGATCTTATAAGTGACGAATGGGAGAATGAATATAGCAGTGATCACCTGGATGAGGTCGATGGAGTAGGCCCTGCACAGAACGTCTACGACCAAACATGGCTAAGCCGGAAATGTGACACTATTGCACAGCGGAGCTCTGGACTGAATGGACCAGCATTGCAAGAGCAGATAACGGCAATTCTGGCCTCAGACAGCAATGGTATACAGCTCTAATGGGCTTATGCAAATGGTACAAAGCTTACTGAGTTACAGATGAAGAGCTACAAATGATACTGGCTGATATTGTAGGATATGAGGAACTCGACACAGTAGCTGACCTAATCAAACATCGCCGTGAGGTCACTAGATCTTCCAGTGTAGATTCTGAGAAAAATGGCGTAGTTGGTCGTCTACAAACTAGACAGGAGAGAGAAGAAGCCCTTCGTCGCCAAGATTACGAGCATAAGCACGCTGCTCTCGGACCCAGTCTCAATCGAGATGGACCGCAATATCCTCACGTTTATAGAACCCATGAAGCCGGTAATAAGCTGTCAGCGCATGGGAGGGCATATACTCTACCAGAAGGGAGCACGCATCGTGATGAAGAGGTATTATTAACCATAATTTATGAATTCTTCAAGTACTAAATCAAATACAGAAATATGAAGAACATATCATCCCAGCGGCTCGAGTCGGGACTCTTGGAACTGGTCAGAAGTTAATCGAAATCAAAGAAATGGATGGTCTTTGTCGAAGAACTTTGAAGGGATACAAGTCTTTAAATCGCATGCAGAGTCTGGTCTACCTGGTTGCCTACGGAACGAGTGAAAACATGCTGATTTGTGCCCCCACTGGTGCTGTGAGTGACAAATTCCATGTACTAAGATTATTTAGGACTAATATCGTAAACAGGGTAAAACTGATGCAGCGATGCTCACGATCCTCAATACAATCAGCAAGAACATTATGCCGAACCCTTCTGATGAGCCACAAGCTGAAGAATTTACGGTGTTGAGCGGAGACTTCAAGATCATCTATGTGGCTCCAATGAAAGCTCTTGCAGCAGAGATAACTGGGAAACTTGGAAAGAGACTGGCCTGGCTCGGAATCCAAGTTCGTGAACTCACTGGAGACATGCATCTTACCAAGGCGGAAATAGTCCAGACTCAAATTATTGTAACGACTCCTGAGAAATGGGATGTAGTGACAAGAAAAGGCACTGGCGATACCGAGCTTGTTCAAAAGGTCCGTCTACTTATTATTGACGAAGTCCATATGCTGCACGATGAGCGAGGCGCTGTGCTAGAGTCTTTGGTTGCTCGAACAGAACGCCAAGTAGAAAGCACTCAGTCTCTAATCCGCATTGTTGGCCTCTCTGCAACACTACCAAATTATGTCGACGTAGCCGATTTCTTGAAGGTTAACAAAATGGCTGGGCTGTTTTACTTCGACGCATCGTTCCGCCCTGTTCCACTCGAACAACATTTTATCGGAGTGAAAGGGAACCCGAAATCAGCAAAATCAAGAGAGAATCTGGAGGAAGTCGCTTTCGAAAAAGTGACTGATATGCTCCGTTCGGGACACCAAGTTATGGTTTTTGTACATTCCAGAAAAGACACTGTTAAAACAGCTAGGACATTATTCGAAAAGGCCATGGAAAACCAGTGTACAGACTTGTTCGATCCGGCTTCTCACCCAAATTACGATCTTGCCTTACGGGATATGAGAACCTCCAAAGGCCGAGAGCTTCGCGAACTTTTGCCGAAAGGCATGGGGACCCATCACGCTGGCATGCCCCGATCCGATAGGAATCTTATCGAACGCCTGTTTGCTGAAGGTGTATTGAAGGTACTCTGCTGTACGGCAACGCTAGCTTGGGGAGTCAATCTACCGGCTGCTGCTGTGATCATTAAAGGAACACAGATGTACAGCGCTCAGGAGGGCAAGTTTGTTGATGTAGGAATCCTGGATGTCTTACAGATCTTCGGTCGAGCAGGTAGGCCGCAATTTCAAGATACGGGCATTGGGTTCATCTGCACCACTCACGACAAGCTCGATCACTACTTGAAAGCCGTCACACAACAGCAGCCCATAGAATCCAGATTCTCACGGAAGCTTGTGGACAACTTGAATGCAGAAATATCTCTAGGCACCGTCACTTCCATTCCTGAGGCCGTTCAATGGGTTGGATACTCGTATCTATTTGTCCGTATGCAGCGAAACCCTCTTGGATATGGTATCGACTGGAAGGAAAAAAACGACGACCCACAGCTTGTACAGCGGCGGAGGAACCTAGTTATCGACGCCGCCAGGGTACTGCAGCAAAGCCAGATGATCATATTCAATGAGGTGACCGAAGAGCTACGAGCGAAGGATGTTGGTCGAATTGCTAGCGAGTTCTACGTCTTGCAGACTAGTATTGAAATCTTCAACACTATGATGAGACCGCGTGCCACAGAAGCCGATGTCCTCAAAATGATCAGTATGAGCGGGGAGTTTGACAACATTCAGTTTCGCGATACCGAAGAGAAAGAGCTCACACGACTAGTCGAGGAAGAATATGTACCCTGCCAAATTGGAGGGGATCTGGGTACGCCGCATGCCAAAACTAATGTTCTTCTCCAGTCACATATCTCAAGGGCACGACTCGAAGACTATACCCTTGTTTCTGACACAGCATATGTAGCACAAAATGCTACCCGTATATGCCGCGCCCTCTTCATGATTGCTCTTAACAGGCATTGGGGTCATCAGTGTCTTGTCCTTATTTCTCTATGTAAATCTATCGAACGTCAGATCTGGGCTTACCAACATCCATTTCACCAATTCGATCTTCCGCAGCCAGTACTAAGAAATCTTAACGAAAAGGGCGCTGTATCATCTATCGAAGCATTACGCGAGATGGATGCCGCAGAGATAGGCCAATTGGTTCACAACCACAAAATGGGCACTATCATTACTAAATTATTGGCCAACTTCCCTACCTTGAGCATAGAAGCTGAAATTGCTCCTCTGAACCGAGATGTCCTCCGAATTCGCCTATATGTCACTCCAGACTTCACCTGGAATGATCGCTATCACGGGAACTCTGAATTTTATTGGATTTGGGTGGAAAATTCGGAAACCTCAGAAATTTACCACCATGAATCTTTCATCCTCTCGAGAAAGAAACTTTTCGATGACCACGAGCTTAATTTCACCATCCCGCTGGCTGACCCATTGCCATCGCAGATATACGTTCGAGCGGTATCTGATCGCTGGCTTGGAGCCGAAACAGTTCATCCAATTTCGTTCCAGCACTTGATTAGACCAGATACTGAGAGCGTTTATACTGATCTCCTTAATCTGCAACCTTTACCCATCTCAGCGCTGAAGAATCCTCTGTTGGAAGAGATATATGGCAAGCATTTTCAGTACTTCAACCCCATGCAGACACAGATCTTTCATTGCATGTACCATACTCCCGCAAACGTATTGCTTGGCTCGCCTACTGGAAGTGGTAAAACGGTTGCTGCTGAGTTAGCAATGTGGTGGGCCTTCCGGGAAAATCCAGGGTCAAAGGTCGTATACATCGCTCCAATGAAGGCTCTAGTCCGCGAACGAGTGCAAGATTGGGGCCGACGTCTCACAGGCCCCATGGGCCTGAAACTCGTTGAGTTGACTGGAGACAATACTCCCGACACACGAACAATTCGAGATGCAGATATCATCATTACAACCCCAGAGAAGTGGGATGGCATTAGCCGTAGCTGGCAAACTCGTGGCTACGTCCGGCAGGTCAGCCTGGTCATCATTGACGAAATTCATCTCCTCGGTGGCGATCGAGGCCCGATTCTGGAAATCATTGTGTCGAGAATGAACTACATCGCGTCTCAAAAGAAAGGCTCCGTACGACTTGTGGGCATGTCAACTGCCTGTGCAAATGCTACCGATTTGGGAAACTGGCTTGGTGTGAAGGAAGGATTGTTCAACTTTCGGCATTCCGTCAGACCTGTACCATTGGAAATATTTATCGATGGTTTCCCGGAGCAGCGAGGCTTCTGCCCGTTCATGCAGTCTATGAATCGACCCACATTCCTTGCCATTAAGTCGCACTCACCCGACAAGCCAGTTATTGTCTTCGTTGCGTCACGAAGGCAGACTCGACTTACTGCAAGGGATTTGATCAACTTCTGCGGCATGGAGGACAACCCTAGACGTTTCGTGCGTATGCCCGAAGATGATCTTGCGCTTAATCTCTCTCGGGTAAAGGATGAGGCTCTTCGTGAAGCTTTGAGCTTTGGGATCGGGCTGCATCACGCAGGTCTCGTGGAGTCTGACCGTCAGCTGGCGGAAGAGCTTTTTGGCAACAATAAGATCCAGATCCTGGTAGCTACAAGTACACTCGCCTGGGGAGTAAATTTACCAGCGCATCTTGTTGTCGTGAAAGGCACTCAATTTTTTGACGCCAAAATTGAAGGTTACAAGGACATGGACTTAACAGACGTCCTCCAAATGCTTGGGCGCGCTGGGCGTCCACAGTTTGACTCTTCTGGCATCGCTCGAATCTTCACACAAGACTCGAAGAAGGCTTTCTACAAGCACTTCCTCCATACTGGATTTCCAGTCGAATCTTCCCTGCATAAAGTCTTGGATAACCATTTAGGTGCCGAAATCTCTGCGGAGACCGTCACTTCTAAACAAGATGCTCTCGATTACCTCACCTGGACTTTCTTCTTCCGCAGACTGCATAAGAATCCGTCATACTATGGACTTGAAATCTCTGCCGAGGAGCACAGCACCATGGCTGCGCAAGCCATGGCGAACGACTACATGGTAGAGTTGGTGGATAAGTCACTGAATGAGTTGGCAGAATCAGGTTGCGTGACTGTCCATCTAAATGGAGACGTTAACCCAACTCCGCTCGGAAAGATTATGAGCTATTACTACCTTTCGCACAAGACGATTCGGCATCTAATCAAGCATGCCAAACCTAATGCTATGTTTGCAGACGTCCTCTCATGGATGTGCTGCGCAACAGAATATGACGAGCTGCCAGTTCGCCATAATGAAGATCTCATCAATGCCGAGCTGTCACATAATCTGCCGCTTAAAGCAGATTCGTTTGGTCTGCCAATGTGGGATCCCCACGTTAAGGCTTTCTTACTCCTCCAAGCCCACTTCTCGCGCATTACTTTACCGATTTCTGATTACGTAGGCGACCTGAATTCAGTGCTGGACCAGAGCATCCGTATTATCCAGGCGTCTATTGATGTTTTGACAGAGCTGGGATTCGATTCAAGTTGCAATATGATGATTACGCTTATGCAGTGCATCAAGTCTGCCCGCTGGCCTGATGATGGCCCATTATCTATACTCCCCGGTGTAGACGTTGATTTAGAGAAAAAGAGAATTTCAGACTCTAAAACGGAACCGAAATCCCTCGTCGATGCCGCTACGACCCCCCGGAAAGTGCTTGAGAAGGCAGCAAGTCTTCTTGGCGTCCCACAAGCCGGACTTCCTCTTTTCTTCGAAACTATTAATTCAATACCGAATTTCGTCGTCAGTGTTTCGGAGATCAGTGCCCTAGGACTTACAGTGAACATTTCGAGGATAAATATGCCTCTAGAGCGCGACTTCCGGAGGTACCCTCCACGCGTTTCCGGGCTGCAAACAAAGCACGACGATAGGAAGCATGCCCAACACTCTCCCAAGCTGCAGAAGGAGCGTGAGTATAGAATGTATGCTCCATATTTTCCAAAGCCGCAGACGGAGGGCTTCTTCGTTATCATGTCGTGCCCTTTGAAAGATGAGATTATCGCTTTAAAGAGAGTAGGGTGGCAGGTGCCTAGACATGAGAAGGGCGCAGCATCAAGCAGGTTGAGTGCCCGAGCAGTAGTCAAGTTGCCAGAGAGTGATGAGGATAGGGTACTAGATGTGGCAGTAGTAAGCGATGGGTATATCGGATTGGTATGGAGGGTGCATGGAGTTGAAGTACCGAAACCCCTACTTGTTATGGACGATGGAGGCAAAAAGCCACTGTCTGGGTGATGATGTTTGGGTCCATTTCATGGTTAGCACATATCATCTGAGTCAATACTCCTACGAAACTTGATGCACACCTAAATATCTGGATTAAAGCCCTTGAGGGCTCCAGCTGACCTTGGCAATTTTTCAGCCATTAAAAAATTCGCGATGTGAGAGTCAGTCTTGACAATCATTGCTTCAAAGCCAGGATGCCATTACAGACATGATGCTTGTAAAATTCCAATTGTCTGGCTCTCGGTGTATCAACATTCCGGACTGATCTCATTCGCGTAATCTCATCCTGGCTTAACGGAGGCATGGAGGCGGGGTAAATTTTGCGGGGTACTCGCAGCTTGAGGCTATCTAAAGATCAACCCATCACCACTCTTCGTAGCCTCTCATCCGAAGCAGAAGATTTTCTCGTATATATCTCTCGAGATAATGCTTCCCAAGCTCCACTTTAGTAACCTGAAATATTTTTCCGCCTTGCTAATCGATTAGCATTGCAATTGATGGCTAGGTTTATGCTGCTAACGTTTGTCCTGTGCATTTGTGCCGTCCCTAGATTATCTATATTAGCAATCGAATAACTTCGCCATGGAGACTAATTTTTAGGTGAGCTCGCCTTCACTATATCAGGAAAAATGATCTTGCCCCTTTGCTTTCTAATTGTTCATTTATGGTCAGGCTTCATTGCTACGTAAATTACAGCAGGCCCTATTGTGAATCTCGGATATACGCGTTATGAAGAAGACTAAAGAGTATATAATAAAAGCGTAGAGTGTGTAACATCCCAAAGCTAATATCATATTTCTTAAATGGAACAAGTATTAATACCTGGTTCGGTATACGCTATGCTCAGCCTCCAACGGGGGAACTTCGCTGGAGAGCTCCCAGAGATATCGAGCTCAATAGCAACTATTCTAGAGCCGGAATCATTAATTCTAGTATTGAAGACCCCATATGCGTTTAGGGTACGCCTCAATGGAGAGTTGCGCATAATTCCATAGCCCCGTTTAGGCCAATTAGCACAGAGGATTGCTTGCTGCTCGATGTCTTAGCGCTCGCTCACCCTATATCTTCCAGTCTTCCAATAATGGTTCAGATACATGCCGGAGATAACTGTAAGAAGAATGCTTGAAAGGTTACACTCAAGGCAACACTAAGTACTACCCTGGCTACTCTCTAGTCAATCAGTCACAAGGAGCACTGGTTTATGTCACTATTTCAGTACCATCTCGGCACCTATGGCTTCCTTCATCTGGGGAGGTTAAGGAAAATGGAACACCCAATGCAAGGCCTCTGCACCAACGCGCTGCAATTATGTGGGTTCAAAGGCATATCCTAACTTTTGGAGGAGATCCGACGAAGGTCACGGTTTACGGCGGAGGAGGCTCAGTGACTGGGCAAATGATTATGTATGGAGAAGTTTCAAATCCTCCTTTCGGGGTGGCAGTTGCTAAACACCCTTGATGGCAATCGTATTCCAATGATTCCCTCCTCGAAATCCAATATTCGGGCCAGCTCTCCGCCACAAACCTCACCAATCTAGCCTGCCTCCGCTCATTGCTAGAAGATAACACCACAGCCGAAGAAAATGCAGATCTCCAAAATTTTTTCCTATTCGCCAAGCAAAGTTTCTTTTAGCAGGCTTTTTGAGTTGTATCCCAGGGAAGCCTTCAACTCGACGTTGTTGCAAAGACAAACATGGCTTGGAGATTTCATCATTAATTGCCTGACATACTATATGGCGATTGCACTGAGTGATTGGGGTTTGCCAGTTTGGAAGTTGATCTTTAGTGCGGGAAGTCAACAACACGGAGCTAGACATTCCATAATTTTCAACATATCTTACGGAGGTGGTCTCTTAATCCTGATTCCCAAATGTGCTCTGGGAGGGTTTGCTGACTTTTACTTGACAGAATCCCCAGGTCAAAATGGTTACCCTTGCATCCATTACCAAAGATTGGATGCTGGCATTCACCACTCATCTCGATCCGAACGTAGCCGCGTACTTAGGGGTGCGGAAGCCTTATTGGCCTCAATATCAAGCGGCTGTCATCGCAACTTCAACGTGGTCGACGTGAATTGTGCTTAGACCGGCATAGCAGGTGACTTTGATGTGAGCGCGTAGTGTGACTTTTGGCATGGGACGAGTTATATTGTGCGAAATTGAAAGAGTGAGAGAGTGGGACGTTAGTGGGGCCTCTAATGACAGGAGGAAACTTGAGTAGAAAATTTAAGAGTTACATCAGCAATCCGACGAAGGGCAATGAAATATTGTGATTTTGGTGGTAGTAGTAAGAGAGTGGTAATACCCATTTGGTAATTGCTTGAGTGTCTAGCGTTGAATGATCTACACATGGCGTGAATTATCATTGCGCTTTGCAATACTAGAATGCTAGTCTTTAAAACAATATAAATTCATTATCCTCTCGTATTGAACGCCATTGACCGCTCAAAGCCTTCGTCCACATTTAACCGGATCATAGGTTAGCTGAAACCATGCTAGACGCCTCATTCAATTATGTGACTTTTTTCTTCGCCCCTTGTGCGCCCTTGCTCACCCACAGTCCATTTTTCGATTTGAGCTCTGCTGCCTCCTGCAAACTCGGCTATTCACATTGGCAGGCGCATTGCTTACACTTCTCACACTTCAACATCGGCGTTCTCTTCTCCCTTCCGGAGATGATGCCATACCCACTCCTCTCCTTCGCAATCTTTCTCCCCTTGCTCTCGTGGCCTTGATGTGCTTTTTTGGGTTTACATGCTTTGGGCTTACATGCTTCTACCAACACAGCCGGACCCACAAGTTTGCCAAATCTAGCTTCTGGTAATAGAACTGTCTAACCGTCTTCGTCTAGTTCCTCCGGTTTGATGCGCTCAAAGTTGGCGTTGACGACGCATACTTCGGTGTCTATTTCGCGGCTCTGCTCCATAGTGGGCAATGCGGTCGGCGAAATCGGAGCGAGTTGTTCGCGGCACCAGCAAAGGTGGGTGTGGCCGAGGCTGAGGAATTGCGGGAGGTCAACTTTAAAGAATTTGAGGACAGGATTCGATTTATGAGCGGAATCGCTGACTGTGGTTTTGGAAGGGAGTATTAGTAGAGAAGGCGTTGTCTCGTGGTTCACGCTTGTGGCGTTCATGGGTAGGGCAGGAGGTGAGGCGGTTGGTGAAGACACGGATTCCTAATGATTTGCGTTTGGAAAATGAGGCTCGAGAGTTCGTTGACATGTTGGAAGCGTGGGCGAGGGCGTGGATGAGATATTCTGGGCTGGAGAAGTGTCTAGGGGGGAAGAAATGAGGAATATGAAAGAGGAGGAAGACACTGGGGGAGATGTGCTGAGAATATTAGACTTGGTAAGAGGAGGCATGATAGAGAGAAGAGAGGAGGTTGAGGGGGATGCGCAATCCTTTCGAGCCGAGGTTGTGAGCTGCGGCGAGACCTTCCTAGGGGTTGAAAGAGCACGCAATGCAGCCATAGCTGCGAGATTTTGTGCAATATTTGGTATAGCGACGGGTGGTTTCGTTTTGGGGGATGTCGGATGGTCGAGTCAATTAGGGGTTAGAGCTACTGGATTTGGTGCGAGCGGAGGAGACGGTTCTCGAGAATTTAAGAATACCAAAAGTGGGAAAAATCTTGATTCCTTTTGCCTGTAGTCCGGTGTTTCTAGCTGCCTTTGAAACACCTTACGCTAGATCAGGCAAGGCTGAGGAGGCTCAGGCAAGCGGATCGGTACCCCTTAATTTCCTTCTTCACTAGAGATCGTTGAAAGAGGCTCTGGTCGACCGGACACATCGCTCGAAGGTGGCGGTGAGGTCCTGCCACACTCTTTTGGAGTGTTCCTGCGTTGAGTTGATACTGACTCTCGTGTTGACTCGGCCTTGCTTCTCAAGCACAGACTGGCTAGTGTCTAGGCCAATCTGGCTTGAAGGCAGCGAAGTGATGTTCGCGAAAATATCATCGAATACGCTGTATCGAGGAAGCTTGACCTTGGCCCTGCTGTTCCTTCCACCTCTCTTTCCACGACGACGGGCAGTGGATGTTTTTGGGGTGGAATGAAATCGAAAGCTCATTTCGTGTGGGTAGGCTGTTGATCAGGCTGGGCAAGGATACTGAAGCGGGTTTCTAAACAAAGTTAGACCTTATGATGAGATGAGTACCAGATGATCAACCATTCGGTTGGGACTTCCGGGCGCTGGTGGAATGGGAACTAGGAGTATCGCCTTGGCCGTTAGATTCCCAAATAACTTACCATATTCGCGGCACCCGGCTGGTTTGGCTGGCTTGATAGAGGAGCGTCCTTGATTCGTGCAGATCTTTTCCGTGTTTGTGTGATGGTTGTGTCGATGAGGCATTTTTCGTCTCCGGAAAGTAGTTCGTGACAACTTAGGTGATAGGAAGAATATTAAGAGCCAGTGTCAGGATTAGATATTGCGGTTGGTAGTTGTAGAACATGAAAGAGAACGAACCAACATGATTAGGAGGGAGTGAAGTATTCAAGGGCGGTTGTTTTTATTGCGCCCTGTAATTTCCTTGAGAAATCATGAGGACGGCGCCTATACTTGAGAGGTGGCAGGAAGGAAGGGGTCTTAAGGTAGCAGCAGAACTCAAGAATTGGTCCTGCCGAAGCAAAAACTTGATTGCAATGGAGGAGATGGTCCAAAGAAAGCACTGAGCTCTTTTTTTGGGTGTCATTGGTTGACACATCCATTGTATTGCGCTCGAAGGAATAAAAGAAGATATTATAACGAAATTATAGATTGAGATGTTAGACTGATACTTTCCTTAGAGTAATACTCATGTGTGAGATTGCAGAGTTTCCGAGTTAGTGATCAGAGACGTCGTTTTGCTAAGAGTTTTGCAGACTCCGAAGCCGTCAATATTATTCATCACAACACTCAAATGCTCAGTCACTATGTGGAAAGGCTTACGGTTCCCGATAGTTTTGCTCTACTTCATAGCCATGGAAGAGCACTGTAGGTATGACTGTGACTAAAGGTGCGCCCAGGTGCTGCTGCTTTCAGCCTCGGAATACATGTGAGCAGGGAAAAAGCTGCTATGACACAAGCGAACCATTCGACTTCTTCGCATGCATCCCCACATCAACCTCCGCTGCCTCACAGTCACTCTCCAGCCACCGGCCTGAAAACCTCCCAACAAGGCGCTCCAGGATAATTGATAACTCCTACCTCTGGCGCAATTATCTTGGAGACGCTGCCTCCTAATACTGCCTACTTGCCCCACTCAACATGACACCCTACACCGCTGAGTCGGCTCGTCCTACGCAAAGCAAACCTAATAGACCTATTCCCATCATACCTCGCATTGTTCCGGCTGTTCCATTAACTCTCTCTAGAGCTCCACGTTCAAGTAGACCGATCACTCCGGAGGGCAGTGGCCCTGCTGGGACGGCACAAGATGTACCAGAAGTCCATCAGCCAACAAACCAAATACCCGCAGAGGAACACAACTTAACAGAAGGTCACGACCCACTCACACCTAACTCAAAGGCTTCGGTTCTGAGCCGTGATGAACACGGAGATAAGACACCAGAGAGTTCTTCTGTCGGCGTATCTGATGCCATCGTGGAGGAGACTGAGGATACCCGAGGTCAGTGTAAATGGTTTCACATCATTCCTTCAACCTCAGAAAAATTGAGGCTGGGATTGGAGAAGCGTCAGTAAGCTAATTAATTTCTCCTTGGAGCAGATGATTCAGTTTCGGATCCGAGCTGTGAACCTGCAGATGAAGTTGCTCCGCAGAGCCAGCAGGAAACAGTACTAGAGCCTACAAACCGACCTTCGACTTCCTTGTATCCCTCAGAAAAGCCACCTACTCCAACTTCGGCAACTTCATCATCTATACCATCTTTTCAGCCTCCAAATACCGTCACAATGCATCATCCACGGCCCATTGCCAACAGCATAGTGTTTGGAGGCTATCCGGATTCCTCCAACTCATCTCCGGTACCCCCAGCTGGAATGATAGCATATCCTCCACCACCTCCACCCGGCTTTATGACTGGGAACTTTGGACCACCGCCATTCTTCGCGCCTGGTCATTCCCATCATATGTCTGACCCCAATGGACACACTCTCTATTCTCCTATGGTAATGCCACCACCTGGTGCATTTGGGTTCAGGAGAGACCATCCTCCACTACTCATGGGACAGTCACAACAGTGGTATCCATCTGGGGCGCATATTCCTTACCAAGTGCCGCATCCAGAGGTCTTTCCCCCCCGTCGCGGACCAGGGTACGTTAATGAGAGTGCGCAAGGCTCTAGATCGCCCTCGCAAGCCTCCGCTAAGACACAGGATGGGGACGCAAAGTTATCCACTGGTGACCATGTGTCCGGGGCTGTCTCAGCCACACGCCCGGAGCCCGTTCGTGATTTCCGTGTTCCCCAGCTTCAGAACGGGAGCTTCCCGCCCCCAGCAACGTCTGTGAAGTCTGACGACTCTGTTGTTGAACTTGCCAATCACTTGTCTTCTCAGTTCGGAAAAAGAGAATTCGCGGACTATATCCTTGAAGTTTCACATGCGGACGCTGGCATCATATTCTCTATACCCGTTCATGGCGTTATTGTGACCAGAAGCCCAACGCTTGCAAGTGCCATCGTTGCTTCTAATACTATGCCTGCCGAGGAAGCACTGAAAATTGTCCGAGTGTCTTCACGGGATAAATTCATCAATGGTCTAGCGTTCACGGAGGCTCTGAAGTATCTCTATGGAGGAGCTCTTCTAACATTTATTGACCTCGTGGAAGGCCTCCAACCATTTGACAACAGCTTAGAAGATGTAGAGCCATTTAGCGTACCTCGCCAGCGTATGGACCAAGCTCTAAGCTATGCCGCAGCAGGGTTCTTTCTTCAGCTCCCTAGTATTACAACTCGCGGTATTGAGAATGCGAAGAGGCTCTTAAGGTGGGATACCGTAGAGCATGCATTAGCCTTCGCGCTTGATGGTGGACTGAACCCCTTCTGGGGTGAATTTGGAGAACGTAGACAAAGCATCTCGAGTGCCGGCAATTCACCACACCCTGGCTCTGCTCATTTCACTTCACCGACGTATGAGGCATATAGTACATCTCTTCTCCGGGATGTGATCGAATTTATTGCATACAATTTCCCTATCCGATTCCCTCTCAACACGGCTGTTCATCAGCTCTCCGACAACCCGCTGCTCCCTACTTTGGTTGACCCAAGACCTCCGACACATGATCCTCGTCTTAGCAAGATTCAGTTCGGAGACGTTCCCATACAAGATGCTTCTCGCCCTAGTTTTGTTACGAACTTGCTCTCCAGTATCCTGCTCTCGCTTCCGTTCCACGTCTTGCAAAGTTTATTTTCCCACTATGGTCTCGGTGGACGGTTAGGATGGCCTGTAGTTGTCAACATCATGCAGGCTGTTGTTGAAGAACGCGAAAACCGCCGCAAAAAGGCGCTTAAGAGCTATAGCAAGGCGGGAGGATCGCCAGGGTCAGACGATCGACTTTTAGAAAACCTCTTTTGGGAGGAACGTGTTGAGCCATCTAGTCAATATGGCTCTGGTTCCTCCTTGGTAAGGTCGAGGATGGGCTCGGCCGCATCTCTAACTGAGAATGGAGATTTAATCACTTCATAGTTGATGAGGCGTGTTATCTATTGGAGCGAGGTTGCTTAGAGAAGGCTTTCACGAGGCGATCTTGGCTGGATTTTTTCTTTGGCGAGGTGTGTCTTCCACGAGCATTCTTATAAGGGATCTGTACGTCGGAGGGCTGACGTTTGACAATTCTGCAATAAAACCCTTTCTAGCATCCATTGGGGAGGGCTGGACTGGACTGATTTCGTAAAGGACATTTCAGGTAGGCGGGTTTCTGGAGATACCATGACTGAAATTTAGGGCATTTGCATAGCGGGTTGGCTGGCGTTTTAGCGTTCAGGAATGAAAAGCACAGAGGCACAGTGCGTTGGATACCTATGAAGATTTTAACGGTTGCGCATTATCATGCCTGATTCCTTTTCCACGGGCAGCGGAGGTTTATTAAAAAGGGTAGTAATCGCGGTATGATAGAAGGTTTTGTAAGTAGAGTAATTGCGTCAACTTGGAGTGTGGTTGATTTCTAAACATGCAGATGTTGCGTGCTTGGGCGTCTCTAACGGTGCAACCACTATGTAACCATTACCTTATTCCGCAGCTTGATGACTCTGACATCGTACTGGTATAGATGCCTATGGTGTGCTACAGGTGGATACGGAGGCGATCGACATAGCACACCCTTCCAACAACCACGCGGATGGGATTACCACAGAACTGGCCTTGGGAGATTTGCCTTTCTTGGTAATCTAGCGATAGTAATCGTTTATCAGGGCCATGCGGACTTCGGTCTGGCTTAAGGCTAGCGGAAATCATTAATCATCATGGGCGAGAAAAAGCCCACTCTTGATCGGATATTCGGCTTCGCTCTAGGCTGGTTCGCGAGGCGGGTAGAGTCCGTTATTTTCGGGGGACCGCGAGAGTGCCAGTCCGTGACTTGCTTGACTTGTTTGCCTTTTAGAGCCTCTGTGTCCCCTCTTTTATTTCAGTCCATTGCTCCATTTCTATCTTTCTACCACGAACCTTCACCTACCTTTCTGATCTTCTTTGTTCGCATTAAGACATTTCACCCAAGCTTTCCCGGCCCGCTTTTAAGCTTCTTCGCTGGCGGCATAAGCGAAACGAGGGGAACCACGCCAGAGCCCTGCCCCAATCATGGGTCGTCCTGAGACTGACGAACCCCGGCGGTCTGGTTCGACAGTTTCCGCTGGAGACCTTCCCATCGATGACGAGAAGGAGGTCGAATTGCCTGCAGAATCCATCAAGAGCAGTCAAGCTGCCGAAGATGATTCTGATCCCGTACCCGCAGCCGCCGCGGAGCTTGAGCCCGTTACCACTAAGGCTCATTCGGTCAATCACGTTGATTCTATCCCAAACGGCGGCTTTATAGCTTGGCTGCAAGTCCTTGGCTCTTTCTTCATCTTTTTCAACTCTTGGTCAGTTTTTATCTCTTGTCCCTCGCCTTATTCGGTTCTGCAGTGGATTGTCGTGGCTGCGTCCTGAATCGCAGCCAACGAGGCTTTTGCACTAAATATCGTTCCGAAGCGTCGCTAACACCATCTTATAGGGGCATCATCAACACCTTTGGAAGTTATCAGACATTCTACGAGACCGAATTACTTCGCAGCTCCACCCCATCCGCTATATCATGGATCGGCTCCCTCCAAGCATTTCTTCTCATGCTAGTAGGTGCTTTGACCGGCCCAATCTACGATGCAGGCTATTTCCGTGAACTCCTGATCGGCGGTTCTCTTCTTGTGGTCCTCGGCCAGATGATGTTGAGCCTTTGTAAAGAATATTGGCAGGTTCTCCTTGCCCAGGCATTCTGCATTGGCGCTGGAACCGGAGCACTTTTCGTTCCGAGTGTTGCTATTCTGTCTACTTATTTTACAACAAAAATCGCTTCTGCCACAGGCATTGCAGCGTCGGGGAGCAGTTTAGGTAAGTTCTCTTCTTCGACTGTGGCTTGGAGTACATGTTGTGCTAACGCAGTGGTCCCAGGCGGTGTAATCTATCCGATCGTGTTTCACAAACTCCAGCCGCAGATCGGTTTTGGTTGGACCACGCGTGTGATCGGCTTCATAATTTTTGCTACTTTATTCGTACCAAATACTGTCATGAAGGTCCGTGTCCTTCCAGCGCAACGGCGTGCTCTGCTCGATCTCCCTGCGTTTAAAGAAATACCGTACACGCTTTTCGTAGCGGGAGCTTTCATCGGCTTCATGGGGCTATATATGCCTTTCTTCTACATCCAATTATACGCTATTCGGGGAGGAATCACCGACACCAACTTGGCCTTTTACCTTTTGCCCGTTCTCAACTCTGCCTCCGTCTTCGGACGTATCGTGCCGAACTTCGTGGCCGATAAAGTTGGTCCGTTCAACGTCATTGTGCCTTGCGCCATCATTTCCGGTATTCTCTGCTTCTGCCTCATCCCGATCTCCTCGGTTGCCGCTCTGATCGTACTCTGCGTGCTTTTCGGCTTCTTCTCTGGAAGCTTCGTCTCGCTTCCTCCAACAATCATAGTGGTCCTCTCTTTACATAATCGCGGCAAAATTGGCACTCGTTTAGGCATGTGCTTTGCTGTTGTGTCAGTAGGCATGCTAATAGGTGCACCCATCGGCGGTGTTATTCTCGACGCGCACGGCTTCACATCCGTCTGGGTTTTCGGCGGTGTCCTAATGGTTACTGGAGGCATTATAATGGGTCTTTCTCGAGGTTTCAAAGTCGGCTGGAGCTTAGCTGTGAAGGGCTGAATAAGGGGTTCGAGTTTGGTGTAGCGGACTAGATACTGCGCAGCGGATTCGTTGGCCTTAAAAAGTCGCTAAAATGGCCCTCCCACCACTCGCAACTCTCCGCTTTTCCCAGGTAAGCCTCTGCTAGGCTTTTTGTGAAGAATGCGACCCTGTTCGGATATTCTTCAGTTAATTGGAGTGATTCTGGTCTTCTGAGGGAGCTGAGGGAGGAAACGGCTAGGAAGAGTAGAGATTTTAGGGCCGGGGGATGGGTGTGGACAGAGTACTCCTAACATCTCCCCTGAATGTTCATCATGTATGATACGAATGGACCGAGAATTTAATGTAATATACTGCTCTGAAAACCATCGCGAGTAGATGTTTCTTTATAAATTGAGGGAGTGCGCATCAATGTTTCCACAGGATCGCTTCAGTCCCACTCACAGCGTAAGGCCGACCGTTGCGGCTTTTTTTAAGGTGTTGGGATGCACGGGCCCAGGGGAACACTTTAATTTGGTACCGGGGCGGTGAAAAATTGCCATGGTGACCCGAGATTCTCCCGTCCATCGTAATGTTTACCAAAACACCAAAACAATTCTCTTTTCATACCCGCCAAGTAGTCAACCAACAGCAGACCTTGAGACGTGGATCCTGAAGAAAGCCAGCAAAAATGGCTATACCATTGTCACCACTTCCTTCCCATGTTGTCAACTCCATCACTACCGACGAAGACGACATTACCTGGCACGACCCGCCCAGCTCGCCTTTCATTGATTATGTCGGAAGCGATCAGGAAAATATTGCGCCGCTCGACATAGCCACGACGCCGACAAAACCGTCAGTGGCGGAGGAGAGTATACCAATTTCTGCGACCAAACATTCGTCTCCTGTGAAGGGCTTGGGACTCAAGCAGAGAGTTTCGCCGGTCAAAGCGTTTCCAAAGGAACAATTAGTAGAAGAAAGCGAGGATGTAACGCTGCAGCGTACATTCCAGGAGAGAACCTCCCCAAAGAAGGTGTCTCCTATGAAAGATTTGAGAGTCAGTCAGCCAGAACTTGAGCTGTCAAACTCCATGCAGAATCGCATGTCGCCGTCGAAGATTTCCCAAGTCGAATTCCCAGCAGCAGAATACTCAGAGCCGACTTTACGTGAAAACGAGGGTTTGACAGTCGCAATGAAAATACTCGAAGAGACCCGCAGTGAAAGTCATCGTGAGAGTCACCATATAACCCGAACAGACAGTCATCCCGAAAGCCACGACCCAATTTTTGAAGATTCAGAGTTCAATCCGGATGCTACGTCTATGACCGTTGATGATACATGCTTTAGCACATTCTCTGAGATCCCGAATATGGATATGACGAAGTTTGCTATGACAAGGAATAGCCCTACGAAGCATTCGATGGTGGAACAGGTACGTCTCTGGCTGTGACTTTGTTCGGGCCCATCAGAAATCTGTCTGACTTGAAGACAAAGGCATTGGCTACACCGCGTGCGAGGGGTCAAATGACTCCAGGTACCGCTCGGAGACACCACGATCGAACACCTTCCCCTACGCCTCGCCGTCATAGCAAGACATCGATAGCAGACAACGATACCACGAATCTCCTCCTTGACTTTACCCAGCAGATCGAGGCATTCTCAACAGCAACGCGTCGATCTCCTACACGCGGTCGTCAATCTCCTACTAAATCATCCACAGAGCCCAACCTTCTCTCTTACATCCAAAACCAACGTTCCCCAGCCAAAACCAGCTTTGTGCCCTCCACACCAGCTGAAAAGCAGCATCTCCTCAATCTGCTTGATTTCGAGCTTCCACCCCCGCCAACACCCCGCTCCATCCCGACAATCACAATCCGAGAGCTGGAATCGCTGAAGTCCTCCTACCAGTCCCAAATATCCTCCCTCACCGCCTCCCTTTCTGGCAAAGAAGCCGAAGTCGAGAGCCTGATCAAAGCCGTCAACAACGCCGAGCGCCGCGTCGGCGAAGCCCAGGAAGCCGTGCGCGAAGAGCGGTCCGCGCGCGAGCACGCCGAGAGCCAGAAAGCGGAGTGGGAGAAGAAGGGCACGGAGGTCGAGGAGGTCCTGCGCAGTATCAAGAAGGAGGTGATGCGGAGCGATCAGGAGCGCGAAGACATTCTGCGCCGGCTCGAGGAGGCCGAACGTCGTGCTGAGGAGGCAGAAGCTCGTGCCTCGGATGCGGAGACGAGGGCGATCGAGGCTGAGGGCAAGTGCGTCGATACGACGGTGTTTGTTGAGGCTGAGGGGGATGGCAAGGATAACGCGGCAGGCCCGAGATACACGGCTGAAGAAGTGCAGAAGCAGATTGATGAGAAGGTGGCGACACTGTGCAGGGAGCTGCATGTTGTTTATAAGAAGAAACATGAGACAAAAGTTGCGGCGCTCAAGAAATCCTACGAAGCGAAGGCGGAGAAGAAGACGGTGGAGCTGCAGAAATCTATCAAGGAGTTGACGAAGCAGGTCGAGGAGCTCCAGGCTAGAAGGGACGCAACGTTCTCAAAGGTCTTGCCTGCGGATCTTCACCCTAGCTCGACAGCAGCATCGACGGCCAAGGATCTGAAGCGCTTGGAAGAACAGCAAGCGGAGATTGAAGAACAGAGAGCGCGGCTTGCAGGCATGGCCGAGGAAGTGAAAGCTGTGCGGCTTGAGCACACTCAGCTTCTCAAGGAGCTTGAGCTTGAGCGGGTAGAGAAGGGCGAGTTGGTCGCGGCGGCGGAGCAGATGCTTGCGCTGCAGATGGAGCTTCAGGCTAATGTGGCAGCACAGGAGGATTTGAGGAAGAGTGTTGGTGCTGGTAACGCGAGGCCCAGCGGACTTAGAGGGCCTGGGTTTGCTGGCGGGCTGAGCAGGAGTGCGAATGGGATTGGTGGCAAGAGCAGAATTATGAGTAACATTGAGAGAATGGGAGGACGGGGAGCACAGCCTGAGTAAAAGGCACTGTAAGGTTTTGGACGAGGCATTGGAGTTCATTTGGAGTTCTGGAGGCTCTGTAATTTATGGCCAGTCCTATCGTTTGGATAACGAGGTATTAACTCTCCAGAAGGGTGGAAATTATGTGCAGGAAATGTATTTGAAATGAAATCTATGAACTTGATTTTGGCTTTGAGATGGCCAGCCGAGTCAGTCTTCGGCGCCGTCACCGACGTTGCTATTCAGACCGATCCCAAGCACTTCACTAGCTAGGAGTCGGAGCATGCACCATTACGCCTTCAACTGTGATGGGCGGAGACTAAAATCGAGACCATCGACGGCAGATGCGGAGAAAATGCGGATGCCGTGAGTTTTTAGACTCAACAGCTTAAAGCACAAAGAGCAGCCGCTCCGCTGCTTCTTTCTTCAACCTTCAAGCGGCTCGAACACTGATCATGCGTCTTTCCTGGTGCCAATTGTGTAACAGTTCACCAGCACTACGCTGAGACACAAGATCGTCGCCTAAGAGGCTCCGAGACATGATCGACGCTACCCTCGTATGTCTCGGATACGGTCAAATATTGAGTCATAGACTACGGAGTTCCGGGTCTACTTTCATGTATTTAGTTCACTTGATTTCCATAGATTTACAATAAAGTTGCTCATTCAATTCCCACACTGCACTGTTACAAATTGTGCTCTAGCCAGCTTGTGCAGCGACGTTGCTGAATGGAGCGTCAGTAAGTATTTTAACTCGCTTGCAAGTTCAGTGGCCAACCTAGGACCAGAAGTTACACTTGCATTCATTCCGAAGCATGGCTTGAATATCACCTCCTCGAGTATACTGAACGCCATTCCATTCTGTCGGGTCTACAGAACGTGGCTTATGGCAGTAATGAGACAATACATATGGAAATCTGGCTACCGGATGCAGACAAATACAATGGGAAATTCTTGGCGATTGGTAATGTCACCTCCCGAGATATCTCAGGACAATGTGGGATCTGATGGAGCATCTTAACGCTGGGTTTGCCGTCGCAGGCAGTGATTCCGGCGACCTTGCTTCACTAAACAATGGCGGCGGCGCACCGGGAGTGTAACCTCCCATATCTCCATAACATAGAACAAGTTCTGGCCCGGATCCACAACTCAGTCGTGCTGTTCATGCCACCAGCTAAGAGCGCTGTGGAATGGTATTATGGACGCTGGCCGGGGAAGAGCTATTACTATCGTTACTCCACCAGGGGAACCTAAGGATTTGCGCTGACTCAGCTCTGGCCGGAATTGTTTGACGGAATTGTGGCAGGAAGTCCGGGAAACTGGCATAGTCATCTTGCGTTAAGTTTCTTGTGGAATGCGCTGAAGACCGAGGTAGAGTTAACCGTATATGGGAGTTACGGGGGATACTTTAACTAATTTTCGGATAGAGATCTTTGTTTCTGGACCAGTCAGCTTTAGAATTGATCACAGAGGCTGTAATGGATGAATGCGATGCCTTGGATGGCGTCAAGAATCGCCTGATTGAGAATCCGTCAGAGTGTAGATTCGGTATTTTAAACCTGGCCTGCGAGACGTCTGCTTCAGACACGAAATGCCTTACAGCTGCTCAGGTCGGGGCTGCTCAGGCCGTTTACGCTAGCCCAAAAGACCTCCAGACAGGCCAGAACGCTTACCCCGTTCGGTTCATTAGCCCAGTGGATAATGCAAGAGGAAACTCTTGCGAACGCTTTTGCCGTCCCTATTTTGCAAAATCTTGTCTTTGACAACCTCACCTATGACGCAGCTACATTCAACTAGCGATTTGATATTGATGCAGTTGATAAAAGAGCTGGGATGCTGATTGATGGTATTGGTGCCGATTCGAGTGCTTTCAGAGACCGCGGAGGTAAGATGCTTGTGACGTAGGGTGAGTAAGCCAAGAGGACGAGAAAACTCTATCCGTGGCCGCAAACAGGAGAGTATGTAGGCGGTGACGTGGATTCATGGACGTCATATAAATGCACTAAAGTAACTAAATGCAGCGATCTCTTTTCAGCTGCTGCGGTGCTCGATATAAAGGCCGTATGGTTTGTCACGGTGATTGTCGCGATGGTGTTCACGTACGTTAGGGATATTTACGGGCGTAATCCCTCAGCGAGTTGATTGCCGAAAGCAGTATGGATTGGCGTAATAAGCAACTCGTCAGTGAAGCTTGTTACGCAAGCTAAGGATTTTATTCGTCCATGCTCCCCTTGCGCCCCCGCCATGCTCCAACCGCGAGTTTAGCATCGATTCTCACAGCCCCGCTCAGGGTCCTGCCTCGACCCACAATATGTATAAAGATAATCTGTCTGATGCTCCATCCCATTACCACATTCCCAATTCTCCTATTAACGTCCATATCCTCAATATCTTAAAATGAGTCGCCTTGTTAAGTTAGTCGGATCAGGCATCGGTCTCGCAGCAGAAGCGTATCATGCCAGAAAGTCCCCTTCTCCTTCAATCGCTGTATCACCAGCTGCTGGCCCTAGTCGTGACGCTCCTGTGTGCTCAGATGCTCCTCCACAATACGCCGAACTTCCCACGGACCAAGCCGATGAACTGATTGCGAGAGGCCAAGCTGCGCCCGCCGAAAAAGAGAAAGCCCGCATGGATGACGGCTCGGATATTTCGGATAGTGATGAGGAGGACGATGAAGAAGCCTGGGAGCTCGATGAGGCCGCTGAAGAGGCCGATCCTCCATCTTACGCCGAGACCACGCAGCAGGAGACTAACGACGAACTTGCACGAGCCCTAGGCCGACTTCCTCCTCCGAATCCTTCTCAAAGATTACCATGTCCAGTGATCATCCCACAACGACGGCCAAAGAACAAGGCGAGAGGGTTTGTCCGGGCATATGCTCCAGTGCTGGAGGACTGCGGCATCGACCAAGCAACATTCCTGACATTCCTCAAGTCCTTCCATCAATCTAGCAAGGTAAGCCTCGTATTTTTCCTTCAAATTTAAACTGCTAACATCTCCAGGCCTCTCCAATTTTAGACGTAATCTTCATTGGCGCTGCCATTGCAGGACTGGCACCATCCGTCGCAGCAATGGTTGCCTCTACTATCGTCCAGGTTGCCGCTGGAACCGCCAAGGAAATCCAAAGCCGCAAGCGCGCAAACTCGTTCCTGGATGACATGAACCAGAAACTTTTCATGCCCCGTGGATTGTACTGCTTGGTTATGTCCTTCAAGTCCGACGCTGTCCGGCCTGTATCCAGCGGACAGGTTAACATAAACGACATGATAGCTAAATACAGCCAACCTGTACAATCCGGTTTCAAGAACACCATGGCAGGGTTGCGGGTCTCGAGTGGGAAGACCTATGGTGAGATCGAGATGCCAGAGTCGGCGCCTCTCATCTTCCCAGCTTTGGACCAAGCAGCGGTAAATCCGGATGCGAACAAACTCAAGAAAAGCCAAAAATTTGTCGCGGATTACTTCGATAGACGCGCTCAGGCTACTTATGTAAGTTCTATCCTTCCAATATAGGGATGTGCTTGAGATCCTGGATGCCAGGTCTAGAGTGGTGTATTGGTGAATCTGAGCTAACAAATTAAAAAGGCACGCGAAAATCCGAATTCATTACTCGCCTCGGCTCCCTCGCCCCAATTCGCTTCCAGATTCAGCGACCCCAACCACCCCGCTAACAGTGGCTCCATCATCTCATTCGTAACTGGCGGCGCAATCAACCCACGCGGACGAAGGCAACGACGGCGGGAGAGGCGTTCTGGCCTAACCGACGTAGCCAGAGAGTATGGAAGGAGGTCAAGAAGACAACGTGGCGAGCGCGGAGGACCAGTGAAGACAGTGAAGAGGATGATGCAGCAGGACGTGCTGTACTTGATGGTCGTCAATATGCCAACAGATAGAGAGCTTGAGATTGCCAGATCAACGCTTCAGGCGCAGGGCGCGGCATAACGCAGAATGTCTGAGATACCCTTTTGAATGGCTTGGGATATGGGATTTCTTTACTTTTCTTATTTTTAGTTCGCGTAAATATGTGTTATCTGTTATGAAAGCTTGGATTTTATAGAATATTGCATGAAAATAAGCTTTCGGCTTCCCAGAAGCACAAAAAGTTATCTTCGTATTAAATAGTGCTTTGTTTATGTCAAGAATTCGACGTCTTCCACCTCCACTAAACGTCTTAGCGCTTAGATAGTGTAGCTATCTAAACTGTGACGTAGTGAACGGGAAATAATTCTAGGAGGTAGGCGCGCTGGGGACCTCAAGATACTAGGGGTAATTGGGGAGGGGAAGTTATTTAAGACTTTGGAAAAGCGATAGGAGGATAAACGTTAGAGCCGACGTAACATAGCCAAAAAGTTGGGGAAATCCACTATTCATAACAAATTCATTTGAACTACATTTTCTTGCACTTTCTATCCTCCCAAGCTTCTCCCGTCCATGATTCCGTGCACGTAGGACTCGCCTATCAACTGCCAGTACGACCCATCTTGTCGAATAGCTAACGGCACTTTCCCACCCTTGGACACTATGACCCAGTCCCCGGGTTGCGCGTGCGAGGTGCCAACCTAATATATCCGTTCCTCGTGCGGACAATCCGTCGATAATTCGAAAGCACTGATTGCGGGGGAAAGCCATCCCTCTGAATCTTTGACGGCGTGAGCCCGAGTACTTGCCATGCTACCCGAAATAGAAAGTAGAAACTCCGATTGTACCAAGTGTCTTTCTCAGTAGTACAGGGGAAGAATTGAACTGCGAGGCGAACGAATGGGCAGGAGATCCAGAGGAGTGTGTTACCTATAGCAGAAGCCCTTTCTAGCCGCTGAGAATCCCTCCGGCATTTGTCCAGCACATAGAGTTTGTCAGTATACATCGAGTTGCTTTTCGCCCGTGAGATATTGAGTGGGAGAGCGCGCGCGCAATATTTTCCTAATCAATAAGAAGTTCGATGACGTTGCATGATTGGCTAAAAAGCTGGAACATGTGCGAGACGCCCGGGAGATAACGTCTTTGAGATAGCCAGCTAGCGGATTCGATTTAATTAATTTTGATTCCGGAGAGAACGAGCGGGTTTTGGTCTTGCTCAAAAGACGGCAACCATTCGGAGTTCAACGAGGCATTGAATCCGACGAGAGACTCCGATTCTCTTGGTTCATACCAAGATGGACCTCGAAAGCATAAAGGCACGCAGGGATCCGAGGTGCCCCAATCCGGCACCCAAGAAGGAAGTGATTTCGTCTTAGAGTCCTCAAGCACATGAGGTGCATCAAAGAGATCTAAGTCCTGGCGAGTTTGCAAGATACCAATAGCGAGATTTTTGTAAACTTGCTCGGCGCTCAAATAATGGTCTGGTTGAATGTATAAAGATTGGATGTTACTGGTGTCCACAAGAGACAGCAGCCCAAATACTTTATCCCTGGCATCGGAAGCTATGAAGGATCGATTTTGCAATAGGAGATTGTGAATCGTTGGCCGAATGCCATCCAAATACTGTAAACGTGTACTGAAAATAGTGAGAGCTTGATATGTAACGTCCCCACCGTATGCAAAGAAGATGCCTACATCCACTGCGTATGTAATAGTGTGAATGAAATCATCCCAAGTGACAGAACAATTGCCGCGGATCATATATATCTCCTTCGAAACGGAAACGTCTTAGACGGTCCAAGCGCGATAGAACTAGGACCGCTGCAGCAATATTGAGAGTGCGCGCCAGACGTTACTGTACAATGGCGGAATGTTTTCAATACGGTGGTGCCGAAAATTCTTTTGAGAGACTCCAATCAGCCATTCGAGCAGCTCTAGCTAGCTCTTTCACCAGCTGCCGCGGTGTTGCTGTTATCCGACTGTTTTCCAAGCCAAATAATAGTGCGTTGGCTGTTTTGGAAGATGTCCTTCATCAAACGTACTTGTGCACTTCGTTCTTCGACATCTGCTTAGTTGACGCAAATGACATTTATCCATAATGCTGCCGCAGGTGACATAGTGCCGAGTATAGATTTTTGGTAACCCTTAAGTGGGTATTGTTGCAGTATATTGTTGCTTCATAGCGGGCCTTAATCTTGAGTGCGACATGATTGATGTCACATTTGACAGTGTCTGTGCCCTGGCCCGAGGGAGCCGAATCAACCGGATTTCTTGCGGCAAAAGTGACTTGTTGTAGCAAATGCAGCACGGATCTATGTTTGATTTACGTCAGAAATTGTAATATGAATTTGTTCATCGACTGAGCCTCGCATGAGGGGGGAAGGGGCCAATGGTGCCGCCTCAAACAGTAGCGGACGGACTATCCGACCATTGAAGGTTACATGAAGACGCTACCCGAATCGGGATTCTGCAACAGGCGCAGACCTGGAGGCTTAGCCGACAATTGACCATTGACGTGATAAATCTTGGGGCGAGACGAGAACATCTGCCAATGTCAGAGGCCGAGGACTGAATTAGAGTTCTAATTCTAATCTGAGATTGACGTCCCCGGGGCTTATCCCTTGCAACGATAAAATGTGTCCTATGCATCGATAAGAAGGTAGCCAACGGAACCAATCGGGTCGAGTTGGGAACCCAATGACGAATTACCCAGTGGTAGGACACTACCGTTGCAAGGGATAGCCACTAAACGAAGTCTGGTCCTATGGGGCGCAATACCACAGAGGTCGATTTGGTTTCTCGGGGCGTTCCTTGGTGCCAGAAGCTGACCATTCCAGATTATTGGAGCGAGCTGGAGTGAGCGGGTTGGTGTGCCTGATGTTCGCTTTGGGTTTGGGTCAGAGGTGAAACATGGCGGACACCTGCGATACAGGAAGCAGCGCTGACGCCGATTCCACTCCGCACGAGGAGCACGGATGCTGAGCAAATGCAATGCACGCCTTCTCTGTTGGGCTGTCTGCGAATAGGATCCGCCGCACGCCCGTTCACGGCGAGAAATCGATAATGGATGCGGCATCCCCTGCTAGCACATGCAGCTAGCGGCAACTCGCACACGACAGGTTCTAACAGGTCAGCCCACGATATCCGTGCCAAGGGTCGTCCCGCCCGGCCCGTCTTCACCAGCGGCCAGCGCACGAACACGTTGCATGCATTGCCGTCTGTCAGGTACGACACGCCAAAGACTTAAAGGGATATAAACTTCACGTCTGCTGCTTCATCGTCTCCGAGACCTTCCAACAGCGCTTTCCAGAGCTTCCCCGCGCCCCTTTTGACCTCAGAAGAATGAAGTTGCGGGCCTACAATCCTTCGATCAGCTGAAGCCATATTGGTCACATGGCCATGTAAGCCACACCACCCTCACTTACCAATCCAGTCAATTCCCACCCACCATTACCTGGCGACGCTTCCCATTGGCGGTCGCACCGAGAATACAAGGTAGAGTGGATGAATCATTTCTTTTTTTGGCTTCGTCATGCAGTCCGCATTTCCTTCGTTACGGTCGGTGTGGGCGCCGCGCCGTCGCAGCCATCCCCAGCTGTCCCCATTGTTAGTTGGGCGTCTTGCGATGGGATCATCCTGGGGCTGTAATCCATTCCAGATCAAGATGTCGCTTTTCCTTATCTATCGCTATGTCTTCCCGGACGGTCCAGCCCCGTTCACTTCCTATCCATTGGTTGGTTTTGCCTCCCCCCATAAGGGCGCAGCACTCATACTTGAATCGGGTTGATCGCTGCATCAATTCTCAGCCATTGCGCGCATTTGAGCTATCGTTTTCAAGACTAGGTCAGTTCCCGCGCCAAGTATCGCGACGCTTGGGACTTCAGAGGGTCTGCCAGCACCATGTGCTGGTTTCCCTTTGGAAAATCTTCGAAGCGGCGGAACAAGCAGAAGACACGTGAGAAAAAAACGGAAAAACAGACGTACGACAGTCGGCACCCAAATAGGGTCGTTACCACGAGGCCACCACATGAAACACCGAGACCCAAAATACGTGTCGAAGTCCCTGACAGATGGTATCGAACCGTGGAGGTCGAGGGTTCTTCTGCGGAGATGCTTCTCAATCCCAGGCCTGACCGAGCTCGTCAGAATAGGCAGCGACATCCAAGGCGTTCTTCAACCGCTACATTAAGGGGACGAGGCGCAAAACGAGATCCTCCGAGTGATCGCAAATCATCAAACCAGTCAAAAATGCGCTCCAGCCGAGGAACCAAGAGGCAGGAGTGGATGTGTATTCCTACGCCGCCACAGTCAGACCATCAGCACCACTATCAGCCTCAACACCACCAGCAGTATCAGCATCAGCATCAGCATCAGCATCAATCTCAGCATCAATCTCAGCATCAGTCCCAGCATCAGAGCCAGCACCAGCACCAGCACCAACACCATCGCCCTCGACAGGCTCGGCAGCGACCCCCGAACAGCGCAGCTCGGCGTGTTCCAGATCGCAGATTTGCGGTCCTCGCCGCAACGAATCAAGCACTGGAAGACATCAGACGAGAAGCATTCATGGCATCTCCTGCACCAAGAAGAGTTCGGAGGTATCAAGGCGTTACCGTTGAAACAGCTGAAATACCTTTTCACTGGGATTGCGTCTCCAATCAATCTTCAACGACTAGGCCAACCAGAAATACAACTGCCCGGAATCATCGCTCTAGGCGATGAGAAAACGGCCCGGAAGGCGCCGCGTAGAAATGGCTCAACTCTAGGATATCCCGAAGGCATCATTTAGTTCAGGAGTTCGGATTAGAGGCTGAAATGGGAATTTATCCATGCATATAATATTACCAATGGGTATCGAAGTATACCTGTCGAGTATTATCGGTTTTCCAGAACCAACATGTATATATGGCCACATCATGGTTCCATTGTGCTAAGGCTAGCACATACTTTTATTATTACCGAATCGTTTCGCACATCTCGTGAGGATTCACAAATCGCAGTCTCGCCGAGGCATTTGCTCTCTAGGCACGGGAAAAACCTAACCTGGCTTAGAATAACACGTGCTGTTCAACTAATAGGCAAGGTGAAAATCAGAGAGCCTGATAGTGCTATGTATCATCTAAGCGCGGCTGATCAGACTTTGGTCTTAAATCTTGATCATGCACAATTCCTTGATTCGGAAACGGTTCCCCTTACAGTGCACAATATTATTGACAGTAATGAACATACAGGTTCGGTCGAATAAGGGTGAGCGGTACCTGAGTGGTAAGGAACCCTGCGCTTCATACATGCAAGAGTACTCTTACCTGTTCCTAAATCCTAATACTCAGAAGAATTTTGTCTAGTGTCATCAGAGATGTTGAGGACAGAGTTATTTTAGACTTTGGAATATACTGTTCATTCACTCTAGAAAACGCAGTCAAGTCTCAAAATATCTTTTCCTTGACGCTCATTTATCTAAACATCTCCGTCATCAATAGCCTTTTTAATATTCCATGTTGTGTTGCTTTCTATTTGATTTTGCGAGTCATACGAGTTAGGAACAGCCTTGTCATCTCCTAATGAAATTGATTCTTCTCTTAGGTGAAGCTTTGACGAATCTCCTTTGCGAAGAAAGTCATAAGCTTTCCGGACAGTCTTCGAACCGGTTCCCATAGCTGTTAGCAATGGGCGAAGAGTAAGAAGACATGCGCAAACGATACTCGTACAGACATGGATATTGGTCCATATTTCTGCATTTGCAAAATTCACTTTATGGAAATTAGCACAAACGAATCCATCCACCTTCAAGTTTTGGAAAGCATACCATATTCGCTATGTGGCTGGTAGATGAACTTGAGTCTCACTATATTTGTGATAACAGCACTAGAAAAATTAGCGCCCTGTAGCAACGTATGATCGTAAAGGTGCTTACAATCCTCTGAGAAGGAATATCCCGTACAAGGCAATCTTATTCCGTTGCTGCAACTGAACAGTTGAAATCCATACGAGGGGGAGGACGAGAATGACTGCGTCAAGAATAGTTTCCAGAATTCCTATGACCAACGCTTGGAGATTCAAATTGAGACAGTGACCAGAGATGGATTCCAAACCCGCTGGATTGGCATACAGACGACGATGCTAGTGATTTCTGCGCCAATGTACCACATAGCTACCATTGTCAAGGTAGCTATGTGCACCTGTTTAAAGGTATTTGTTGCAAAGATTTAGCGGTAGAAGCAAAGAATAGAAACCTTGACAGCGGCAACTGTAATATAGTAGAAGACTAATGACACATATACTAACTATGAAGATTATTCAGCACAAGTGAAGTGGTATACCTATTCTAGGATTTCTTACTTGGAGATATATGGTCAATTGTTTACTCTGCTCCTTGAACTCAACTTGTGGCATTGAACTCTCAGATACGTCTCCGTATACACCTACGAGGCGTCATTAATGGGGGACTCTAAGTAGATAATCCGTACTTACTCCACATGCACACAAAGAAAGAAATGGTTGCGAGAGAAATCCATGCGTCATCTGCTGAGTATCCTGGCCTGAGGTATTTTGATAATAATCGCAACGAGACAGCAACGCCCGAAAGGACTGTACAAACAGTAGCAGATATGACTTGTAGTCGATTATTTTCTCTGAAACCGTCCATTATGATCCGTAAACCTTAGGTGTGACCAGGCAGTATGTTAATAGCAAATCATCGTAGTCTTGAACAAGTTGTATATGGACGTAGCTCTACTGGGGCATTTATGCGGACTCCCACTGACAAGTGGTAGAACTTTCGGCCTTCGGATCCGGACTACGCACGCCAGAAGTAGAGCTGGAACCTTGTATGATTGGCTGACAGTCCGATCACACAACCTTAAGTAAGCATGTGCCAATAAGCTTATCTAGTCCAACCGTTTCCAACCCTCTTTGAACTCAATGAGGTGGTATCGCAGGTCGACATGAGAGCTTACTCATATTTCCTCAATAATCATGGAAGTATCTCCACCTCACGCCCATGCATGCGCAACTGATTTTATTGTGAGTCAATGCGCAATTATTTCTTTGTACAGCGTAGTCAGCTTACAAGGTTGCAAAGCAATCGAATGTAACGGATTTGGTTAGCCGGTGCTCTATCGATAACACTTCCACGAAACGTGCAGTGGCGGTCACGTGATAGGAGCTGGGGCGCAATCTGGCTTAGCCAAGGCTTGATTGTTAAGCTTTGCAGTCATTTCGGGAGGCATGATTAGAAAAGGTAGGAAACCTGGCTGGCTACTATTGAACGATTCGGGCGTTGAAACTTATCACCATCGGCTATGAACGAGTTTGTTGACGGATGTGGTAATTACTTGTTTTAGCAGACGTGCCAGCGTTTTTGTCGTTAGGATGCGACAGAGCATCTCGGATATACGGACTTAAACATCGACATGTCCGGAGAACAATCTAAAGCCGGGGGACGCAACCCAAGGTCGGAGAACACGACCGCTCTAGCTACAACCATCCCCGAAAAAGCGTCCGACTCATAGCTCGAGTAAAATGTATTATGCTTCAGCCCAAAATCAAGCAGCTAGTCATTGGGCTAGAACAACCTACTAGCCCTTCGTGTCTTTTAGCGAGATGGTGATTCGGCTTTCATTTGGCGCGAGCACCGACTCGGATTTGGGCAGAAAGCTGGGCCGAGTTGTCTGGGCTAATTTAAGAAATGCTATTCAGCACCTCATATCCACAGTCATTTCACTTATTCCTCTATCAGTTCATCATTTTATCTACTATCTCATCAAAAGTTTTCATTCGCACTCCAATTCTCGTCTTTAAGATAGACTTATAGAGTACTTTTTAGAATTTTCCATCTCGACCTTTCCAACAAAAGCCACTAGTCATTCAAGCACTACTTATATGAAAATGGCAGAATCCGACTCCCAACTTCAGTACAAAGAGATGGATCCAGAGAAGACATCTATAAATGATACAATGGCAAATGATGACGACCTACCCATCGATCCTCCAGTCATTTCCACGGACCCCTCCCAAGACGTAGAAAAAGCCGAAATGCCGCCAGCAAATCCTTGGATGGATCCAAAGTCTTTCCCAGACGGCGGTGGAAAGGCATGGCTCACCGTCGCTGGTGCTGCTGCTTGTCTTTTCGTGTCCTTTGGCTGGGTCAATTGCGTCGGCGTGTTTCAGGACTATTATCAGACGCATCAGCTTAAACAGTACAGTCCATCGGATATCTCCTGGATTCCTTCTTTACAAGGTAGGCCGTCTCCAGTATGTGATAACCAATTTGCTAATGGTGTTAGTATTCTTCATGTTGTTTTGTGGACCCTTTGTTGGCAAGATTTTCGATGACTACGGTCATCGCTACCTTCTCGTCGTAGGCACGTTCCTACATGTTTTTGGCTTAATGATGACGAGCATATCAAAAGAATACTACCAATTCCTTCTTAGCCAAGCTATATGCTCTGCTATCGGTGCCTCGATGGTTTTCTATCCCGCTTTTAACTGTGTACGTTTGACTTAAAGTTGTTATTTTCGTCTCTCATTGACGTTATAGGTATCCACTTGGTTCTTTCACAAGCGTGGTGCTGCCCTGGGTCTTGTTGCAGCTGGATCATCTTTAGGCGGTGTTATTTTCCCCATCATGGTTGTTCGTCTGATACCAGAGGTCGGCTTTGGTTGGGCAATGCGCATCTGCGCATTCCTCATATTGGGATTGCTTATTTTCGCAAATTTGACTGTGAGCTCTCGAATCGCACCATCAAAGCGTCCTTTCAGCGTAATGGAATTCATCCGTCCTTTGAAGGAGCCATCTTTCTTGCTATTGACCGGGGCTGTTTTCTTCTTTTACTGTAAGTTGGGATGTTAAAATCTTTAATCGCAGCTAACTTTCGCAGGGGGGATGTTCACTCCTTTCACCTTCATCGTCGTCGAAGCGCGCACGCATGGCATGTCTCAATACCTTGCTAATTATCTTGTACCAATTCTCAACGGCGCAAGGTCAGTGCTTTGGCTCTCTCCCCCTCCTATTGGACCTTGGCTGACTAGGTTAGTGTCATTGGGCGGACTGTTCCTAATGTAATTGCCGACAAAGTCGGACGCTTCAATGTCATGATCATTATGAGCTCTTTCACGACAATTCTAATCCTTGCATTATGGCTGCCGGCTACTGGCAATGTCCCAATAATACTCTTTGCGGCGCTTTTTGGTATCGGCTCAGGTGCTGGTATTGGCCTTACCCCAGCGCTCTGTGCACAAATCTCGCCTATCAAGGATATCGGCGTTCGTTCGGGCACTGTTTTCGCAATCGCATCCATTGCAGCCTTGACGGGCTCCCCAATTGGAGGTCAGATCATTGCTGATGGCCATGGCTCCTTCCGCAACACTGCTGTCTTTGCGGGTGTGAGCTGCGGCACTGGCGTGGCTCTTTATATAGCAGCAAGGATTAGTCTTGCCGGTCTTAAAATGACGAAAGTCTGAGCGAAATTGTATCACTTTACCAGTCATAAATTTTTAATTCCCAAAAATTTAGGCCAACAAATATAGATTATATATAGAGCCTTTATGAAGAACCTCCCTACTCTGTGGAAATTTCCTCGTTCTTGATATTCTCACCCGAAGACCATGTCGTCTCGTGGGTAATGGTCTGGACTCACAAGCGCTTAAAATTAAATTAGTAGGTAGCTAATACGGAGGTCGCTAACATCTAAATTTGCACCTTCCTAATTAGGAAAATTGACTTACCGCCCACCGGCAGAATATGAATTTCAACAATAGACGCATCAAATTCGTTCCTGAAGCTTTAAATAAAAGG
>Ga0307507_10001786_pt1 | contig 47292 bp, 16 predicted proteins | sample 7_EM_MG_FD_207223 | JGI IMG/M metagenome (GOLD analysis project Ga0307507, IMG submission 207223) | Populus trichocarpa ectomycorrhiza microbial communities from riparian zone in the Pacific Northwest, United States - 7_EM | ecosystem: Host-associated > Plants > Roots > Unclassified | place...
GGCTTCGAGCGATTGATTGAGAAGGGGGACACCTCACGCAGAGGCTCCAGGTCGTCGATTGGCGGTGTTCCCGATAATCTGCCGGTCGTGTACTGATTTCCTAACTAGGCCTAGTGCCTGCCTGCCTGTGTCAGTATCTAATTCAATTTAGGGGAGGGGTCAGCCCGATGAGGCCTTGATCCGATTCGACTCGGTGACGGGCTGATATCGAGGCACTAGTTCGATTCGATCGATCGATTGAATCGTTCGTGGTGTTCGCTGGCTGGTCGTTCGAATGGTTGTCGTCTCGGTCTACGGTCGTCTGGTTCTGGTGACGGTCGTCTGGTTCTGGCGACGATCGTCTAGCTCTGGTGACGGTCATCTGGTTCTGGCGACGGTCGTCTAGTTCTGGCGACGGTCGTCTGGTTCTGGCGACGGTCGTCTAGTTCTGACGACGGTCGTCTGGTTCTGGCAACGGTCGTCTGGTTCTGGCGACGGTCCTCTCCTACCTGCCTACCTGCCTACCTGTCTGCCTACCTACTTGTCTGCCTACCTACTTGTCTGCCTACCTACCCACCTACCTACCTGCCTGCCTGCCTGCCTGCCTATGTCAGTATCTAATTCAATTCGGGGGAGGGGTCGGCCCGATTGAAGGCTCTAATTGATTCAGATCGTTCTCTATGGCCGTTCGCTAGCTGTACATTCGAACGGTGGTCGTCTAAGGTGCCTCCTTAGGAGGCCTTGATTCGATTCGGTGATGGGCCAATGTCGAATTCAATTAATCAATTGAATCGTTCGTGGTATTCGCTGGCTGGTTGTTCGAAAGATCGTCGTCTAGTTCTGGTAACGGTTGTCTGGCTCCAGGACGGTCATCTGGTTCTGGCGACGGTCGTCTGGTTCTGGCGACGGTCCTCTGCTGGCTGCCGTTCCAGTGCCTCCTAAGTTAGGGAGGATGTAAGGAAGGGTAAAAAATAGGGTGGCTGCAAATTGATGAAATGGGTTGATTGATTGTCTGGGCCCCTAAGGGCTTTGAGCTACGAAGAGATTTTAAAGTGCACGTGACCTGTGCACGTGACCTGTGCCCCAGAGAATACAGATTATCTGAGATGCAGAGCTTCGTGTAGAGCCTCCGTACGCAGAGCTTCGCGCAGAGCCTCGTGCAGAGCCTCGTGCAGAGCCTCTGTCGCAGAGCTTCTGCAGAGCTTCGTGCAGAGCTTCGTGTAGAGCTTCGTGCAGAGCCTCTGTACGTAGAGCTTTATCCCTTAACACGTCAGGGTCCTCAGAGTAAGTGGTCTGTGCGGGAACACCGTTTTCAATGCATGCGCGTCCTCAAAGGACTCATTTTGGCTGCAGTATACGCAAAATACCGTTCTGCAGGAAGGACGACTGCTAGAGGCCTTATATTAGGCGGCTTAGCTCCCAAGATTAAGCCTATATATCAATTTTATATAGAATATTACGAATATTACCAGCCTTAATTCCTGAGTACGGGCACCGAATTCAGGTGATCTGATTGGCTACTCCTTATCGATAACCTGAGGACCCGAATTGACGTGTTAAGGGATATAGAGCTTCGTGCAGAGCTTCGTGCAGAGCTTCGTGTAATAGCAATAAATGCAATAATACTAACAATATTTATTTTATAGCCATAAGCTAGCGTAATGCTAGCGTATAGCTCTAGGGCTTTGCTAATATGGCGGAAAGCTGGCGTATTGCTCTGGGGGGTTGGCTAATATGGCCAAAAGCTGGCCCTGGGCCCCAAAAACACTTTTAGCGAAACTAAACTTCCTGCGCCACTTCCCGTTTTCCTGACGTCCCTAAGGCGCTATAGGGCCTTTTAAACGTGCTTAGTATACTTAAAAGGGTTATTGCTATAAATAAGTATATTATCCAGGTACGCAGAGCAGAAGTTATTAAGGTAGTCCTATAAGGCGTTATTAATATAGCTTTAAAAGCTGCCTAGGCCGTTATATACGCTAAAGGGCATAATAGTATATTTGAATTGGCCAAAGCGTAATACAAATGCAGTTTTCTATTCATTACCCTCCTATATTTAGAGGCGGTTAAAGGCGGCGATAATATTAAGCTTAGTATAGATTTTGGCTTAGCTAAGCCGCTTAAGGGTCTTACATATAAGCGGTATAAGGTATTAGTTCTTAATTATAATAGCGTTAAGTCCTCTATAGTTAATGTAGAATTAAATACCTTCTTCTAGTTTCTTAGTAAGGAGTTACTATCTTAAGTAGACAAGCAACACTATAAAGAGCCTTAATAATTAATCAACCATAATCTCTAATATGTGAGGCGGGACGACCAAATATAGGCGCGCAAAGAGGGGCAGGATAAGGCAGAGTTGGATAATATTTATAGACGGGATAACATAATGGAAGAAGTTAGATGCGATCCTAAACTATAAAGCAAAATATACTAAAGAGAAGGAGCATAATCGCCTATAAATAAAAAGCAACTATAGCGAGCTAAGCCTACTAAAACATTAAACACAGCGATTACCAGGTCTGGAAGGACGATATTAAAGCGGCTTTGGAGTAAATAAAAAGTTAATAATTAACACTCCCACAAGGTTAAGAGGCTACAGAAAAAAACTCTAAAGGAGATTCTACCTATCTATAACTATAAATTTCTGTTAATAGAGATATATTAAACCTTTGCTAACTATAGCTTGTTGGACAATTCTAATAGGCTCTAGCTCCTTACTTACTTGTTCTTCGCGGTTGCCAGCTAGAACGCTTTTATATAGCTACAGAATTCCTGTCTTACCATTTAAAAGAGTATAAGCATAGTTATTCTTTCTTCTAGTAATACAGTATCCGCAAATATAGAGTCTCTAGATTAATTAGATGTCTCACTTATTATAGCTTTTATTATAAAGCGATTCCACCTAATTAGATTAGTGGAAGCTTGTATATAGCTAAAATAGAATTACCGGCTTTAACCAGTCTAGTAGACTAGACGTTAGCGGAATAAAGAGCGAATATTAGAACTAGGTTACTACGGCTAGGCTACTTCCCGCGCTTTAGACAATATGCTATCCTAGGTATATCCTAAACTTATAAGGTATACAGTTAAGTATAATAAACAACTAACTACCCTAAAAAATAGACTTAGTTAGGGACGCAACTGGCATATACTAGCAGCTTAATTTGGTACTGGTATCCTTGCTTTAGTCCCAACTAATAGTGATTTTGGTATTTATAACCGTGAGTAAGCTTCCTTTCTGCTAGTAGAATTTACACTAGGCTAACTTTCTATAGTATTAAAAGACTTCTAGTAGATGATTTTAAATTGCTTATTAATATTTTAGATAAAGAACGTGGTGGTTTTCTCTATAAATGCAGCTAATAGATAACTTACTTTCTTAATCTCCTCTCAGGACCAATTCCAGAGAGAAAATATATGCTTAAGGATATAGATAGATCCCTTGTAAAAGAGGAGCCATTTGACTTGCTAGGTTTAATAGAATACCTAGAACTAGATAGGTAAATATTGGCATAGATTTTTGCATTGTATAGGGATGTGTGTCAATTATATACATAGATTATTACAACTAAAAAGCTTAATATAGCTCTCACCATATATATTTATAAACTTTACGCAAAGACAAATTTAATAGGCATTGTATTTAGGTTTAGGGCTTCTAGGAGGCTCTTAATCCTAAAAGAACTAATTTTAATTGCCTATTCCTACCTTTATTTTCTAGTATAATCACTGTAGAGGAACCATAAATAGTGTAGATAGTAGTAAAAGAATAAAAGATTAGAGATATAGTAAAGTGTAAGGCTTTGTACGCCTAAGGCAACACCAAGCTAGGTGCCTATACTGCGCTACACCGCGCATAGGGCTGGGATAATAAAATATGCACCTCACTCCTTATAATAAGTAATAACTAAGGGGGCACCTAACTGACCTAAAAAAGTCTTTTGTTTAACGCCTAAAATTAGATACTCGATTTTCAAGGTCTACTTAATCCCCCAAACCTCCTTAATATTATCGCCTCCTCTCTAGCGCTCGGCCCTAAGTTAGGCAGCAATACTGATCATTTAAGCGATAGGAAATTCTATTAATAACTTTCCACTCCGCCTAATTGCTTTTATGGCATCTTAAGTCTAAATAAATCTAGAATGTCTTCTTAATAGGCATTCTCGTCTTGTCTTTACGCTTGCTCTAGTTACTCTTGTTTATATTGGCCCTGATCTTAACACAGCGCTTAACGGCCTCATTTCCAGTCTAACCGCTATACTTAATAAGAAAGGGAACAAGCCTTACTATTTTGCTACAACGTATAGTCTTGCAAATATTACGATACTACTTAATTGCTTCGAGCCTGGTAAGGACATACATCTCTAACTTCTACAATTGCGCCTCTGAAGTGGCATACTTATAGCACACACTCTTAAAGATATAAAACTCTTAGGGCGTATTAACGACTAACTAAAAGCAATCTACAAATACTAACCAAAGCTAGAGGTTCCTTTTAGATATATTAAAGACTGGCGCGGATATGGACCTAGAGATCACCCTATTTATATATAAATAGTAAACGCTAGTACCTCCCAGGATGTCTAGCAAAAATTTAAAGCCGCTATAAGTACTCTTAATTAAAGGCTCCTCTAATGGACATTTAGCTAACAATACTAAGTTAAGAAAGAACCGTTTAAAGCCTAAGAAGGGGAAATGTCTATTAGAGGCAAGAGACATTAGCTAGAATAACACAATAAAGCGTCGATTATAGACACAGTAATTTAAGAAATAGAGTTGAGAAATAATATTCTTGAGTTTTTCTGTCCAAGGCTAGAGGAATTTGGAAAGAGACTTAAGGTTTTATTTAACTTAGCTACATTTGTAACTATAAATAAAGAGTGCTATATTGGGCACTTCTAATTTCAAAAGGCTTATTATATCAATTCTAGTGTCCTATATTTTAAATCACAGCTATATATACCCTACAATGTCCTTATATTCCAGACATTATTTAGATTATTTTCCGTATACTATACGCCATTTTGTCTAGCCGTATTACACTTGCGCGTGCACTTATTAGAGTGAAAGTAACCATAACTATATAAAAGTGTTTCCCAAACATATATAGTATGCCTTTAGAGACGAGTTAGCTGCTTTCTATAGATAGTAAGGAACAATCTTATAAATTTAAGGCAGAATGCTGGCTCTTTATAGGAATTTATAGTTTTATAGCCTTTTATAGAGTGATATTTCTTAAAGCTGTTGGTATAGAATAGAGCTAAGGAAAGTGGACTTTAGTAGGTATATAAACTATTAATACTTGTCTCTACTTAAATAAGGCTGGGTTTATGCATATTAGTGCAAATATATTGGCAGCAAAGATATATAAAAACAGCTATATACAGCAAGAAAATACACTTAGATATTTAAACTATTCCATTTCAAGGTGCCTGCGGTAAGGCTCTAAGATATTAAGTAGTAGCCTTATAGGTATTACTAACCGGTAAACGTAAATCCTTTTATATCTTAGATATTAATATCTAGTAATGCTACCTATAAGTTAATGTCTAAAACGTAGCGAAAGTAACAGTATTCTGTAAATAAAATAAAGTAGGGGCGCTAAGCAGGCCATTCCACTATAGGCTTAGTAGAGGCATCCTAAGAGGATATTTTCCTATAGATGCCTCCGCTAAGAGGATAGTGCCTGGAATATGCCTCTAAGCGAGCTCGCATGGCATAAACTGCTAATTTGGTAGCGAGATAATAAATATATACACTCCAGATACCGCCCTTTATTTAGCTCTTTTACCTATTGCTACAAAACCTTTATTTATATAGAAGCTTAAAAGCGCTCTGCTTTGGTGCAGCTAAGTAGGTATATAAACAATAAGTTAATTCCTTCTACTATTATAGTTATATCTATCCGACTGGCATTATTAGCTGGTGCCTCTTCCCTACTAGAGGCTATGTACTGTATCTTATCCTTAATAAACAGAACTATGTTTAAGCTTAAAGATTTGCTATGCTTAGGTCCTAAGGGAAGCGGACAAACATATTAATTACGCTAGTAGGGAGGGTAGCTAACCTGCTCTAGCCACATCCTTTATAACGCCCTACTTTTTAAGGTTAAGAATAGAGAAAGCAGAGAAAGTAGGCAGCTATAGTGTTGGAACAAAGAACTATTATAGGCTTACCGCTATTGGTTAAGCACTAGCCCATAAATTATATAAGGCGGATAAGTGGTATAGTTACTAAGTTAACTAAAACGTTAACTAAGCGACTATTACTATTAAACTTCGTGATACGGCCCAACTTATGACATAACATATGGCTATGTCTACGTCACAGATTTCTCTAAAGGACTATAAGCATATCGCACCACCTTTAAGCTTTGTAGGCACGCCTTTAACGCCTCTACTAACTAATAAGAAAGCCTTCACGTAAGCTCCTAAAAGACAACGCGCTTTTTAAGATATTAAAGCAGAGAAACATATTAAGCAATACCTGTAAACAGAATTTTAGCTTACACGAGAGGAATACAATGGGTTAAAACGCCGGCTTAAGCGGGATAAATTGCTATTTGGGTATATTAAGGGCAGGGTACAGTGCGTGGGCTGGAATTTTATAAGGTTAATATAGATATAGTATTTAATTTAATCTATCTTCCTATTAATCGCCAATTTTTTACCTACAAAGAGGCTCTATATAAGAAAGAGCAGCCGGATCTATCCGCAGCAATAAGCAAGGCTTAAAGCGCCCATAATAGAGAAAGGAAAAAGGAGTATATTAGCCACAAAAAGGCCAGAGCAGAAGAAGACAGGACAGTAAAGGCTAAGGAGATACCCTTATAGCAGTAAAGAAGAAAAAGAAAAGAGAAAGGAAGAACTATAGTAAGGTAGGCCAATAGAGGAATTATAGAGCTTATTCGCTGCTAGCCCTAAGGAGCGCAGCCACCTTTACATTTCTATAGTCTAGGAACTTCGGGGGAGACTTCTTCTACAGAGCCTACTCCTCTACCTTTATTATTTGCTGGAGCTTTTAGACCACGAATAGGTCTATTATTTTGGCCGTGGTAGTACCTCTAGCCTTCTATAACATGTCTAGCTACCACTTTCCCTCTATCCTCGCTATAACGGCGGAAAACTTGTCCTGGAAAGGACTAAGGCTAAAACCCTCGTCTCCATATATATTATGTATTGACACAACGTTAAGCCTATAGGTCTCGGCCAACTCTAGCATCTACTCCTTACTATATCCTCTCTGGCGCAATTCTACTGTGCCTTACGGCCTTCTAGTGCATCTGAAGCCTCCCCTTAGCATTATAGCCGGTAGATCTTTAGGGCAGGGCACTCAGTACTATTAGAATACTTAGGCCCCTTTGCGAGCATACTAAGATCCACAACGATCCTACTATCCTTAGCCAAGAAACCGGATACTAGGCATAGCAACCGCTCTTACTACTTAGGCGTTAACATGTTAAGGACCTATAGCCAAAAAAATAGCGTTAAAGCCGCCCTTCCCTTCTGGTAGTAGCTTCCTTGCCTTATCCAAGACGGCCTTGTCCATAAAGTTATCTATAATTAGGTGGACAGCCTCGCCAGGGCCGCCGTTGCCGCGTTTAAGTTTGTAGGCCTTGACGTTACTTATAGCGTCCATCTCAATCAGCTCCTTGTAGACGTTTATACTAATATAAACTCTAGAGTCCCCTATGCGGCGCTTCGCCTTAATAGCTACCCATATTAATCCCGTACCCAAGTCTAGTATACAGTCTTTAGGAGAGAGGTTCGCGAGAACCACAAAAGGCAAGACATTACGGAAATAGGTATAGTTAACTGGGTCGTTAACAGAAACCTATTTCTACATCCAATTGCTTGCCTTATAGGCGGTGTTAAATCGAACCATTGTTTTGTGTATAAGGGGGAGCTTTGCTAATATCGTTTAAAGCGCGCGTCGTAGAGCTGTTGTGATAGAGGGGTAGAGGAGCAGCTACGGGAGGCTTAATTAGAGGGAGGACAGCGTGTAGCCAATAGTTAGGAGCTGTAGAAGCTGCTCTAACTGGTTTAAATAGAGGATAGAGTAACAAGGGAGGTAAATAGTGGTTAGTAAGAGCTGAGGGAGGTAAGATAAGAGTAAAATAATAGCTATAAGGAGAGTTTTTGTAAGCGTTAAAGGTAATATAGAATTTTAGGAAGCAGGATGGAGCTTTATAGAAATGTTAAAGACGGTGTTATATAAGACAAAAAGAAGTCCGTGTAAAAGGTAGGGGTTCTTTTTACCTTTATTTAATATAAGAGCAAGAAGAAGCAAATTATTAACCTACTAATAGGCTTAATCGTCCTAGAAGCGATAGTAGGAAGCTATTTAGCTTTTTAAACACTAGAGGTAGCAAAGAAAAGAAAGTTAAGGTAAGATCTAGAAGCTACTAGCTCTAGAGCTTAATATTAAGGTTATTAAGAGGTATTAAGGGCTAAAGGAGGGTTAATTAATAAAGCGTAAAGGTGTTAAAGGTAAGGAGTATACACAACAATATATCCGCGTAATGGCTTAGGTGGGTTAATTTTATTATTAGCGCCGCCTTAAAAACAATGCCTTTATTAAAAACAATGCCTTTACTAACCTGTTTGAGTTTCTATTCTGTTATAGGTTACATGTAGACGCAGATAAAAGCTCTATCCTTTTTTAGATTTTAGCTATTTAAAGACCTTATACATCACTTAAGCCTTACTTTTTATTAAGATTAAGATTAAGCTCAAATTCTTTATCTTACCTATTACTGCTTCCTTCTCTCCTCCCTTTATAGAGAGCGGCTTTGTAGGTTATTTGCTCTCTAGTAGAGCTTCTTATTTACTAGCGCTGTCTATATTTACTTAATAACCTTCTTCCTTTCCTATCCTCCTCTACTGCGAGCTTACCTCTATTTACTCTCCCTTAGCCTTACTGCCTCTTTTTAAGACTTCTAACCGCCGCAATTACTAGTAAGCTATTATATTCCTTAATATCTATTTTATCCTTACTTGTTTTAAGGCTTCTTATCCTTACCTACCCTTAAATTAAATAACTTATTATATTTCTACTTCTTCTATATCTCCTTTATATTTAGAATTAATGACTTAGCTTTAACCCCGCAACGCGCTTTACCGCGTAAGCGCTTATCGCACTTACTAACCTCTTAACGCTTAAGAAGAACTTCTGCCAATAATAACACCTTCTTTTTAAGCTCTCTCGGCCTTCTTCCTCTTTTATACTAGTAGCCTTTTCCTCTTCTTCTTTATTCTAAGGACTAGTTGCTGCTTCCTCTAGCGCTCTATAATCGCGATTTATAAGTAAACTACTTAACCTTTTCTTCTAGAGCGACCTACGCTGTTTGCTAACGTCTTAATAGCTATTTCGCACTGCTACTACTGCCTCTTCCTACTATCTCTCTATCTCTCTTGCTTAACCTCTAGATTTTAGAGACCTCCAACTTCTACCCTTTTTTAATAAAGGTAAGCCTATATTATTCTCACGTCGCTTACTAGGGCTGGACTAATCGACTGACATATAAAATAGATAGACAGCAAATATAATAGCTGCGCTCCAGAAACCTGCTTGGGCTGTTAATAAGAGCTACTATATAGTTGCCGCCGTTAGTACTTAAGGCGCTCCTACTCCGCCCGAGAAGACTATATATGTTAGCGCCAGCTTCTATACTAAACTTGTTAGCCCTTTCCCCTATATAGCCGATATTACACCTAAAGTCTACTACGTGGTTAATAATATCTCCGCTTACTACAACGCTAAAACCGACACCATCTGGGTCTGCAATAAATGCATTAGAACTAATCCAGAGGTTCGCTTCTATAAGAGATTGTAGATAACACTAAAGGCGTACTTATAGTCCCCTCTACCTAGCTAGCAGTATATAGAGCCGATAGACGTGTAGGAGGATGCTTCTAGCGGGAATAAGTGCTATTAGGGCAACTCCCTAGACAAGGCCAGGATTGTCGCCCTTTAAAAGGAGCAGGGATTCTAAGCTGGCGACAATATGCGGTTTTTAAGGCAGGAATGGAGGTTATAGCTATTAGCAAGGTCTTTTCCTTTACCCTTTTTTCTTTCCTTCTTCTTCTAGATCTTGCTATCTCCTGCAATACTTCTCTTCCTCTACCTTTATGCCTTGGTGCTTTTATAGCATTACTGCTGCTTCTTGCCTTAACTTTGTAGAATATTAATAAATATCTACCTATTAAAGCGGGACCCTTAAGCAAAGAATCTAAAAATGTCTAGCTAGTGCAAACTAACCTAGGATATTTTAACCCCCCTATAAAGAACCTTAAAGACATTTTAGCTATAAAGCACATCTAGCGCTTCCTCGCTAACCTGCCTTAATATAAGAACGGCTGTGTTTCTCTTTATGTTAAGCCATTTATAGTACTTATCTAGCCGGGGTAGAAGTCGAGGAAGTGTAAATTAATTAGCTCCCATTGGATAAGGAAATAGTAGTAGATCTCTTAATAGATCTCTAACAAAACACCAAGCAGACTAGCCGGTTGGTAGTATAGCAATTACTTAAACTTAATCGCAACTTTATATAGTTCTTAATATAGTTGCTTGATAAGAAAAACTTTTGGAGCTCTTGCTGCACCCGGCCTAAAAAGACCAAACTAACCAAAAGAACCCTAAAAAACACCCTGATAATCCCCTGAGATGCATGCATTACAGGGGAGGCACAGGTGGAATAATGGTGGTACGCAGTCGTGCGCGACCGCCAGACCTATACCTAACAATGGCCCCCCATAACAACAACAAGGATGGGTGAATACCACACTAGAAAGCGGAAATACCCTAATTAAGAAGGCATCTGACAAAATATAAAGCCTATTGGACGCGTCTAGTATCCGGAACTGTGGGGGAGCATCTGTTAGCCATTATGAACTAATGCAGCTAGCAGAATGGCTCCAGTCTAGCGAACCTTAGGCGCCCCTCTAGTAAACCCTTGATTAAATCCTCTAACAGCTAAATAAAATTGAAGATAAACAAAACCCCCCCTAATAGGCGAACCGCTCCTAGGCTGCCGTAGCTGCGCTCCCATAGTACAGGGAACCTACCCCCCTAAAGATAACAACTGGATATATAATCACAATATAACTAAATATAGAAAAGGTAGAGGAACTTAGGGGATAATTAGAAACAGAAGTTCTTATAGAGATTTATAAGGAGGTCTATGACGCCGTCGTAGTCTGACACCTTAGGAGTGGAGACATTAAAGTTACCCTAAAGGACCAACAGGTAAAGAAACGGGCCGTAAGGGTAGAGGACAGGCTAGGAGAGCGTATTGGCATAAAAGTGCTTTGTGAAGATTACCTAGTTGAAGTCCTGTCGGTTCCCATAAGCCTTAAGGTAAAAAGGGGACGCTAGGCGGACAATATAGCAACTATATAGGAGATAGTAAAACAAACGGAACGCCTTATACTAGGACTCGTAATTACCTGAATCCAATGGCTTTAACAGGAAAATATAAACTAAGCATATAATAAGAATAATAAGAGGATATAAGGGGCGCTAGAGACTTGCTAGGGAAATAATAGATAAACGCATGGCTCCCTTATTATTAGCGTATATATACCAGGAATGCAAAAACTCTTTATTTAAAAAGGAATAATTATAAATGGCCTTATATACAATATAAGGCTCTATAACCACAGACTATGCCTGGAATAATATTATCGCTGCGTATAATGGGGACACACCCAATCCATATGCGCAGTATAGGTGTGCTGCGGCCACTATGCAGGCCCCCACAATACAAGACAATGTATAAATTAAGACTAAATAAAATGCGTGAACTATCACCGAAGCACATATAAGGCGTAGGAGAGAGAAGACTGTATTAAATATAGGAGATAGAAGGAAAGGGCCTAACAGCTATAGGAATAACTGCATACTAGGTTATATAAATAGAAACAACAGGCGATAAGCTAGGGGGACATAGGTGTCTTCCTAGCGTTTCCTACCTTTAATACTGGGGGGCTAAGCTAGCCATCCCAAGCCTTAACGGGCCAAAAGTGATGTCGCGTGATATTACTAGACCGAATAGGGACATAAGGGACACATAGGATATAAGGGAGAGGACACCTAGTAGGAAGACCCCTATAGATGGCTATAGCAAGTTCAAAGCCAGGATAATTAAGAATTAGATTTAACGCGGTAAATATAACATATATAGCTGGCTTATAAGGGGTATATAGCTAACTGGCGAGAACAGGGGAAGAACTAGAGGCAATAATAGACTTAGATTTAGAAAGGCTAGTAGGAATATAAGATATAGAAATGGAAAGCTCTATATAAAATAAGTAGTGGCTAGGGAGTAAATATAGGAGACGGAAGTTCTAAATATTTTAGAGAAAGTGGAAACGGAAGAAGTAAGGAGTAAAGGAGAGGCAAAGGACCCCCGCTAGGGGTCCGCTACTTGACCATTATACAGTATAACTGCAGCAATACAAACCACCATCTAGTAAGGCCCTTACTAAATAGTCTAGACCTAGAGAAACACCATATTCTTGCTATATAAGAGCCGTATTACAATACCTATATATAATTGATATACTGCCCCTAAGGATTCCAGCTCCTATATAAACCAAAAGCAGCCATATATATATGCTTTATAATCAGCAAAAATATCAGCCTTGCCTTATGGTTATGGCAGGTAGTTAACCTAGATATTGTAGTTATAACCATCTAGATATATAGGGGACCAGTATAAATTATTAATGTCTATAACCCTAGGGTTAAAGGGGTAGCATAGATAGAGAATATTATATCTGTAATAAGCTTGCTAGAAACTAAATATGCGGAGTCTATCCTACTAGGAGACATAAACCTCTACTACCTACGGTGGGGGGGCATCTATGTTGCTGCCAATTGACAGGCAGAGTGCCTACTAAGAGCTATAAACAACGGGGGCCTTAAGCTAGCTACCCCCCTAGGTGCAATTATATGGCAATAGGGTACTGCTAAAAGTACAATTAACCTTATAATTATGGACGAAAACCTATACTAGAGACTCAAAAGGTGCTCCCCTAAAGAAGAATGGGCACTTACCTTAGACTATATCCCTATCTAGATACAACTAGATCTAGATATTAAGGCGCAACTAAATGGCAAAAGATACGTAATAAGGAAGCTTAATGTAAATAGCTTCCTTAATATAATTAAATAACAACTTTAAGACCTAGAAGAAATCCACCTAATACTAAATAAGTAAGGCTTATTGGCTACCCCTGAGGAAATTAATTAAAGACTAGAAAGGATCTAGGCAGCAATTAAAAGTAGGCTGAAAGAGCACTGCCTAGTTTTAAAACCAGGCCCCTACACGCGACACGTATGGTCCGCATAGTGCGCGGCCCTTATAGCCGGCCAATGATGAGTAAAGAGGAAATATATAAGCAGCTACGATTTTAAGGACGAGAGATGATATAAAGACACAAGAAACCAGCTAAAAAATACCCTAAGAAAAGAAGCAAGGAATAACTGGAGATGGTTTATAAATAAATACACTATTAACCTAAGTCTCCCCTATAACAAGGGCCTTTGGACCATAGCAAAATAGGTAAAGAAAAAGGCGGGACGCCTAGTAGAAGATCTATACCTACTACCCCTATAAAGAGCAGGCGAACTATAGGCTATAAGTAATAATAATAAGAAGGCAAAGATCCTTATAGAAAGATTTTTCCCTTAACTAGCTCTAGTAGACCTTAGCAACATTATTAGTAAAACACTGGTGACCTGCCTAAGGGTTAACAGCGATATAATAACTGAAGAAATGGCCAGAACTATTAGCCGCCTTTTAAACAATATAGCATTAGGACCAGATAGGATCCTAAACGAAGCCCTAAAGACCTATAGACCACTTATAGCACCTTAGCTTATAGACATAGCCAGAGTATGCTTTATAATAGGCTACTACCCGCAACTTAGAAGATCTATAACAATGGTTGTTTTATAAAAAGAAGGCAAAGCAGACTACTTAATCCTAGGAAGCTACCGCCCTATTGCCTTAGAAAACACCCTAAGCAAGATCTTAGAAAAGGTTATAGCGGACCATATAGTAGATACGGTAGAGGAACACGCCCTACTACTATAAAGCTAAATAGGGGCAAGAAAGAATCGCTTAACGCTATTAGTACTTATACTACTCGCTACTACCATTAAAACTGCATGGGCTATATAAAAGGACTTTATAGTATCAATGCTTAGCCTAGATATTAGCGGCGCCTACGACAATATACCCCATAAGCGTCTCCTATACATCCTTAGGGCAAAGGGCTTCCTAGAATAGATTATTTAATTTATTTAAGGATTTACAGGCCAGAAAGAAATATTACTAGTCTTTAGCGGATACCAGAGCCCCCCTATTGCAGTTGTAATAGGAATACTACAAGGATTACCTCTGTCGCCTATACTCTTCCTCTTCTTTATAAGCAACCTACTTAATACCTTTAAGGAAGGGGCGACCTAGGGGATAGGCTTTGTCAATAACATAAACCTAATTATATATGGGCTAATAGCCGCAGAGAACTGTAGGACACTAGAGAAAGCCTATAACACCTGTATAGAATGGGCAAGATGATATAGAGTCCAATTCTTACTAGAGAAATACCAGCTAATCCATTTTATAAGAAAACGTAACCAATCTATAGATCTTTAGCATATAATCCATATCTAAGGCTTTAGGGGTTAACTGGTTTAAGGCCTAAGGGTACTGGGAGTGTAAGTAGATAGTAAGCTCTAGTGGAGCGTATATATAGCGTAAGCGGCCCGTAAGGGCCAAGCATAGTATATTGCCATGTTTAGGATTGTTAATTCTATATAGGGTCCATGCTTCCAGAGGTCACGCCTACTATATATAGCAGTTGTTTGGCTAACCATGACGTATAGATCTAGCATTTAGGCCACTGGAGAAACCAAGAAAGGCCCCCTTAAATTACTCCTTAAACTACTTTAAAAGGTCCAAACAGCCTGCCTTAGGAGTATAACAGGTAGGTATAAGTAAATGGCCACAGCACTGCTTGAGAAGGAAGCCAATATCCCCCCCCTATAACTATATATTGAAGCTAATGTAATGCAAAGGGTGCAAAAGGAATGCAACTCTAATATTATAAAGTATATTAAGACACGCCTAAACAAACTATGGAGGGACCCTAGGGTGCCCTATAGGAGAAGGAACTAACAACCCTAAAGTAGGGAAGATATATTAGGAAAACAGGTAGAGAAAGCAGAAGAAGAATAGTGCGGCGCTAGGGCCTAGGCCTATATAGAGGAGGAAGGGAGACGCGTAAGAGGCCAGTAAAGATAATAGTAAGGGAGAGAAAGGAGCCAAAGTAGAGCATAAAAGAGTACTGGAAAACTATCTACCGCAATATAATACTGGTTGGACTGACACTGGAGAGATGAATAGGAGTTAAAGGTACAGAGGCAGACTTAGGTAAGGGGAACCTAAGCCATAGTATGGGTAATACTATAGGGGGTAAATACCTAAGGGCTCTAAGAGGGCCTAATAAAGGCGGAAAATATAATAGCAATACTCTTAAGGACAGGAATAATAGGACTAAAAGATTGGCTTCACTGGGTAGGTGTCCCAGTGGGTAGCCTAAGGTGTAAATGTGGCTGGCTAAGACAAACACCAAAACACGTAATACTGTTATGCCCCTTATGTACCGGTTGAGAAGCAATGCTCTTAGCAGCTGGTATAGAAAACTATAATACACTGCTCTTAATATAGAAAGGCCTTAAGGCGGCTACCCGGTGGCTTATTGGCTAAAATATGCTAGACCAGTTCCGGGTTGCAAAGGAAATAGTAATAGAAGGTAAAGGGGCAAGTAATAGGCGCCCCCTAATAACTCTACAGGAGTAGAGTACAGTGTATAATACTAGCGCGTCTATAGGTTTGTTACGGCAGCAGTAGTTCCTAAGGAGGTTAAAAAGTAAGGTAGTAGAGCACTACTAGTGACTTATAGGCGACTTATAAGCGAGCCCCAAAAGGCGGGGAGACGGATCACGGGGTTTTCTTAAGTAGAGTTTTCTCCCTACATGTATATAAGGAGTAGTCCGCGTGGGCCTAATAGGGATCCGAATCGGACGTTAAGCAATGAATAATAATAATATAGTTGCTTATTTTATTAATAGGAAAAGTAGGCGTTGGTAAGCTATTTTAGGCCTTTAAGAGGTACTTAATAAGTATAGTAGTAAGAACCAAGCAGCCGTACTTATTACTTTATTTAAGGAGTACGATATTAATGGAAATATTGGGTATTTTATAGCCGATAATATGGAGTTAAATAATATATGTATTAAAGCAATCCTTTAAGCTCTCTATCTAAATATATTAGGGGTTGTTTGGTTGCAATATAAAGGCCTTAGATTTAGTTCATAATCTAGTAATTTAGAGTGATTTTATCTACACAGCCTTAAAAATTTAATGTTCCTCTCACCGCTCGCAAAACGCCAGAATAGTACGCTAAAATATTGGCAACTTTACCATATATAGCTTCTGAAATGGAGCTCTTGGCGTCATTTCAAATTGCTATTATAGGACTTAGCCATAACACCCTTTTTCTACCATTTTCTACTTGTTCTACCACCGTCTTCTACCGCTGGAAGTCGTCCGCTGGCAACTTTAAGGAACTTCGACCAGTCGTGGGCATTACATTGTATATAAGGGCTATTTCTTAGAAGGCTTCCTAAATTCTATTAGAGGATTATCGCTTATGATTGCGAATAGATATATAAGTGTCTTCAGCACTTATACGGGCCTCTATAGAAAGGAACATTTAACGATTAGGAGGTTAGTATAGTAGAGGGAAAGCCTTAAGCTCTAATTTTACCACTAGTAGAGGTTATAGCTACTTAGGCAGCTATTAAGAAGCTACTATAACCACCACCACTAATTAAAGAGACTTGGGGATAATCTTTAGCTAGCTAGCCCAGCCTCTTCCTCTTCTGCAAATATGCGACTTCGATTATAACCCTAGGGTATTATACATCGTTATACCAGAATAAAGCGTCCGGCTTATATTTTAACTTTGTGCTAGGCGGAACATCGTCAAGTAGAAAATATATCTTAGTTAATTAAGCTAGGCATACTTTTTATATAAAGAGGGCTGCCCTATCTAATCTACTACGAATCACTTTTAGCTGACTTCGAAACCGATATATCTTATAATTACGCTCTTATTAGTTATAGTGTTAAATTTTTTAACTTAGTCCAAGCGTAATAGTTATATTGTTGGCCTGAAATCTTAGGTTAGAAAAGAAGGATAAGGACTCTCTCTATTAAATATAGCTCTAGGGCCTCTATATATATATAAGGAAGGTGTAGAAACCTAGGGAGGAAAGGGGGGGTAGTAACTAAAATAGGTAAAATAGAAGGGGTAGCTAATTAAGACAAATCCAATCCTAGTCGACATATATACATCCCTAGCCTTAGGTAGGGTTGGACTGCTTTATTAATCTCCCAGATATCTTTCTAGAAATGATTCGCCTCTCTCCATCTCTATTTAAGGGAACTCTTCCGCTAAGGTAATTAAGTACGTCTCATTCCTTATTAAGGTGGGTATATACTTACTAGGATAAGCTAATGGAACTAAAGGAATAGTAAAGGGGTTAGTAAAGGGATTGGCCTATACAGTATGCGGGTATAAATGTGTTGGGAATATAATATCCGGCGTAGCCTAGCTGTAGTTACCCGGCTCCTCCGCGAAGGATAATTTGTTAAGTCCCCCTAAATATTTAATTAAGATGCTTTTCTTATTGACTTTTTCTTCTTTATTGCCATTTCTAAAGTCTTGACCTTTATACTTATAATCCTTATTCCTCTCTCTATACGTACTACATGGATAAGCTCTGTTATAACGTGCTTTAGATCTTTAGTAAGTAAGGTAGGCAGTTCGTTTCCGGCTAGTATATTGCCTTACGTTCAAAGCAATAGGCTCCGCGTTAGGTTAAAAGTTATTAATAGAAGTTTCTTTAGGAGTTAAAGGACACTGCTAAAAAAGAGAAGATTTGGTAGAAGAGTTGGTAAACCCGCCGTCTATAAAATACTATATATCTATAGAATGTACCGCATTCTGTATTGGTTTTGGTAACTGCTCTAGGCCCTTATCTAGTAGCACTAAAAGTTCTTGATCTGGATTTTGAGAATTTTGTAAACTATATTTCTTTATTTTGTCTTTAGAGGCTCCTTTCTTTTCTAGCAAGCTTTAAAGCTTCTTATTCTCTTTTAATAGGCGCCTGACTTTTCTTTTAAGGTCTTTAATTAATTCTCTCTAGCGTTAGCGAAAACGGGCTTGGTTTATACGCTTACGTTCCTATAATTTCTGTGGCAAAACTCAGCATTGGATTATATTAATTGACTAAATAGATATTTACCTCGGCCGTCTTTGGCATGGCAATATAGCAGCCGGATATTAAAAAGGGCTATATTAAAGATTCTTACAGAAGAGAGAGGAACGGTAGTAGTGTATAAATGTTTTACTTCTAATATCCCCAGGGGAGGGAGTATAGGTTATATAGAATCGCGGAATAACTTAATATATTAGTACCTACCTCACAAATAGAATCTGATCTCTAATTTAAACATTAGTGATTAATATAATAACGTAAGCAAATTCCTAGCTTACATCACCAGGCCACTCTATTTAAAGCGTTAAACCTTCTACGTTTCTCGTCTTAATTCTGCTTCGCATATTTAGGGTATAGGCAACAGGCATCCCTATCTTAATATAGAGGCTAATAAGATCCTCTTGGTTTTAGTTATAGAGATATAGGAGCTATAGTAAGTTCGCTTTACCCTCCTCAAAATCTTCATAAACGCAAATTAATAAGCGCTATTAGAGAGGCTTAGGAATCTTAAAAGAAAATAGAGATCACTACCCAGCCTATAACTACCACAGACACTATTATAGAAGCCGTAACGGAAGCCGCCTTCAACGCCGCCATAAATACCACCAATAATATCGCAGAAACATTTCTAAAATCCAACACAGAGGCCGCCTAAGGCGCCTCCACGAACACCCCAAATGCCACCTTAGGTACAGTAATAATTAAAGCGGATACTATAATAATAGCGGCGGATAAAGAAGCTCTTTTAAAGCATTTAAGGAAACCCAAAGAGCATTCCATCCCAAAAAGCATCCATATATATTTTTATGCTTATTGTTGTTCTTATAGGTAGGAGGAAAAAATAAATTGGGAAGGGACTAAGTGCCGCAATTACCATTACAAAAAATGCCCTTAGTGTGTAGGTTAAATAAAGATGACGGTTAACTTTATTAGTCGGTTAGGGTGAGAAATAAATTGGGTTGTAAATAACAATAGATAGTACTAACGCTATAATAAGCGGCAGCTAGAACGTCACATATTAAATAATAAAGGATTATTTATAGGGAATTCTCTTTGCATAAAGGGGGTTGGAATTTTATCGGTTAAATAATAATATATTTCCTAACCTGCATTAAGAATAACCGCTTAGGATATTATATCTTAGGGCTTTAAGTGTTTCCTTAAATAAAGAAGAGATTTCTTCTATTATCCTTTTAGTGGTTACATCGATAGTTTTCGTAATAGAAATTCTCCTAGAATAGCCTTAGCCTAAGATTAAATTAAGTATATTATTAACTTACCACGGCTACGTATTATTAGATCCTCTAAAGAAACCTTTTAAGTTTACTGTTAAAGCTTCCTCTATATTAGGCTAAGAAGAAGAATGTCTAAGGTTCGAGTTTAGCGCTACCGTACTCCCTAAATAAGTCTGTTCCGAGGAGTTGCGATTCTTGTAAGGTCCGTAGGTTTATATACAGCATTGTATACAAAGAGCGCCAACGTTTATGGCGCACTCGAGCAAGCTATGCGCCTATATAGATTAGCGGACGATTTTAGAGGGTAATCTAGCTTACTTACTAAAAGGAATTTCTTATTGCTAATAAACGGAAGGGCGGTAATAATATCGCATATAATAGCGACAGTTGAAATAACCATAATAGCAAAAACACTTAGTTTACGGCTTCCGCGGGATCGCTATAAGCAGACACATAAAGCCCCTATATATACTATATGCACACCAAAACTTCTAATAGTTGCCAATACTAATCCTAGTACTCTATATAAGTTAAAGAGTGAGGAACCCACAACCTAGAGGATAATCGCGAGAGGGATAGAACAATAAATAAACCTATTTAGGCTAAATCCTAAGAAATACTAAAGCGTAAAGACCTGACCATACTTAGCATTTACTTTAATAGACTATGCTCAAATATACCTTAATAATTATCCCACTAAGCTAAGAGCTTATAAATGATGTATACATTAACCTAAGTAAGGTAATGGACGGCAACTTAAACTGAAAAATAATGAGGATAATAAGGATAACAAAGACGATTATAAAAACACTATAGCAAGTCTGTTGGAGAATGATCCAAAGTTATAAGGAGCGCTTTAAAGCTGGTAAATACTGCTAAAACGCTGCCTAAGCAATAAAAAGGAGGCAAAGAATCCCTTCATAAGTGAATGCTAGAATTAAATAATTTTGCATTATTTCTGGTTAGTAAGAACTGGCTAATAGGGAGTGTTAATACAAGGTAACAAGGCAATGAGGCAATAGGGCAATAGGACTACAGGGCGAGATCTATAAGAAGAGAAAGGCAACCGCATTTTCAGCCTAGTGACTATGCAGTATTATAAGCATGCTAGCGAGCCTAGAACTTTTTATTTGAAATAACTTAAGATATTAAAACTTTAACTTGTTCTTTTAACGGCATTATATCCGAAACCCCTAACTGCGCCGACTGTGTGTTACTTGTTAAGATTTGGAACATAGAAAGCAAGAGCAGGGACATAAGGTTTAAAAGTTATGGGGCATTTATAACTTAAAATCTATTATGGCGTTCTAGTAACCATCTTTTTAAGATTGGGCGAGTCATAATTTCCCTAATTTTTGAAATTAGGGAAACTGTAACTTCTCCTTCTAATATTATAAAGCCAAACTTAACTGTGAGATTATGAAGGGCTAGGCTAAAAAGAATATAGCTTTATAACATTGCCTACTCCTAACGTCAAGCTCCTACTATCTATAATCTAGGTTTAAGTAGCACTCTATCCTTATCTAAGTAATTACTTAATTGTTTATAACTCTAGACTTTCCAGGGTAGAGATTCCCCTTATTTTCTTATAAATATAGCCTTTGTTGCGAACAGTTAGACACTATAGTTAGAAGACAGCTGGCTGCTAGAACCGTATATAACTACATATTAAAGAACTTCTACTATAACTAGGACTTTTTATAAGAATATTGGTAAGCTTTCTAAAGGTTACATCTCACTAATAACTGCTAAAAGTTAAAATTAGCTGCACCTCTTTAGACTCCCCACCTTTATTAGAACCAGGAGCGTTATGTCTTTAAGTAATAGCATTACGTCTTTAGGAGCTCGTCCAATCCACATATTTATAGGAGTGTGTGGGGAACTTAGAAGGCAGCCAGTAGTCTAATTAGTTAGGCCAGTCGCGGCTCTATACTAGAGATAGAGAAGCGCGTCTCCCTAAACGTTTAAGAGAACTCACCCTAAGTATTAATAGTAGCGCGTCCGAGGACGAAGGTTTGAGAGCACCCACCCAAAGTATTAACAGTAGTGCGTCCGAGGACGAAGGGGAACATTTAGAACGCCTTATAATATAATAGAAAGACCAGCCCAAGCTAACAAATTAGCAAAAGCTCCTGCTTAAACTATACAATAAAGGGAAGTCGAGCTGGCCTAAAATTACAAATAAATAGAACCTTATCTACGGGAAAACCAAGCCAGTCAAGATCTAGGCACTTAAGATACGGCTAAGTAGGGCGTAGGATAAGAGTAGGGCGTAGGACAAACTTAACGGCCCTTACTAGATCTCTGGTTCGGTTCCACACTTAGTTAAAAATGCAGTAAAGAAGATTTATAAAGGGTTTAAAAAGAAGTTTAGTATAAATCTATTACTTAGGATTTAGGCGCAAGTAGAGGAAGGAATATCTATTAAGAAAGAGCTATTGTTAGATAAAGCAACAAGTCGTATATATATATTTAAGATACTCTTTTGGAACCAGGCGGAGGCCACAGAGGAAAATATAAAAGTAAGTAGGTGGTTTAATCGTTTTCTTATATCTTATCTATTTATTGTCCGCTGCGCCATAGCCTAGGTAAGTATTGAAAATAGGTAACCTACTTATACTAAGGAATCCTTCCAAAACAGATATGCGCCTAAAATAGTAATAATTGTCAACTCGATTATTAATTGTCGGTACCAATTTAATGGTATAAGTGAGTCGTGTCTAGGGGCACGAAATACGTATAGTATCGTATGCTCATTTAGACGGTGGTGACTGTCAGTTCTATTAAGGTGGGCTACGTGGTCTATATACTAACGCACCTCCCCCCTAACTAGCTAGTGTTTCAGGAGTGCACTAGACGCATAAGCGAGTGGGTATACCAAACGCGTAAACGCGTACTTGGTGTATCAAACGCGTAAGCACGTGGTTAGTACAACAGGTGCTGTAATTATACACTAGCGGTACTTGGAAAATGGAACCACTTGTATATAGCCTCTGTAATTGCCTTAATAGAACCATAAAAGGGGTAAGAAAATACATAGGAAATCCCTCCCAAGGTGCCCTCTGGGCTGCCTTCCAAACAGTGCCCCAAGCTAGCCGTAAGCCTTGCTTTACAGTCCGTAAAATAAACTGTGCGGCCTTTTAACGGGCCGTAAATAAACTATACAGCCTTTTAACGGGCTGTAAATAAACCATATAGCCTTCTAGCGGGCCGTAACTAAACCATAAATGCTCCGTTAGTCTCGCTCTACCTATTCTATAACTTTTAGGTTAAGTTTGTTTGTGTTAATTAGGGTCTTAAGAGCTTAACACAGCTTTGCCTTAGTCATAGCGTCTGCTGGGTTATCTCCACTAGTAATCCATTTAACCTCCATAATCTCATGTTGTTTATAGGCCTAACGTAAGCACATTAGGTCGACCATAAGTCTCTTCTCCTATATTGTACCTAGCTTGACTAGGCAGTCATATAGAGACTTTAAATCGGTGCATAAAACTAGGGGTAGCTACTCTAATTATAGGATCTTCTGGATTGTTAATTTAATTACGGCTGCTATATTAAAGCTATAGGCTAGTGCATATAGTTCAAAAGCTAGTACACTGCAGGTTACTTATTTGCATTTAATTAAAGACCAATACAGTATATTTGCGTCTTAGTTATAGTCCATAAGTACAATTACAAAGCCGATTTGCGATAACAGGTCCCTATTATTAGCAAAGGAGGCGTCCGTAAATACCATTACGCTAATAGAATTTAGGTCTAGTGGTATAAAAGTAAATCCTCTTATCGCATTGTTAATTTGCTATTAGATGCGCTTATTAAGCTACTTAATATTTTCTTCTTGCGGATCTACTGCCTAGGCCGCAAAGGATAAGTCATAGGCAGATTTAGGTTAACAGACTATGGCGATATAGGCACCTCTTACACACTATGCAGCGTATTGGTCCTTTGTATTTACAGTCTTATAGGTCTCTCCGCGGGAACTAGTAAGGTCCGTAGGCTTTACCATAATAGGCTTTAGGTTTTAAGCTTGGCGTTCCTAAGTCAGCTAGATTAAGTTGCCCTTTTATATAATTAAGCCTCTATTAAACTTAATTAGAGTCCGCTTAGTTAACTACTCTTACAGCTTTACTAGGAACTTGGCTTCTTATAGTTCGGTCTCTTCTACATCCGCAAAAGTTTGGTCCACTAGAAAGAAGGTATCATCTATTTAAAATCCAATAATGCTAAGGCCGTTTAATAGGGTATATAGGAGGCAAGGGTTATAGGTCGACTGCTCTATCTTAAGTTTACTAATATGGTGCTAGTGGTACGTCTTAAACCAGTGGTTTCTAGCTTCTGGCACTCTGTAAAGTGGTTTTACAACCTATAAAATTATTCCTGGTTGCAGATTAAGCTTAAGCGGTGGCCGTATAAAGATATCCCTACTTAAGTAGGTGTTAGACTGCACATAGGCTTACGAAATATCCCATAAGTAGAGGGCTACGGGTTTGGTTTACTGTAGTCCTAGCGTAAGCGCAAGTATAATCCGTTAACTGACCCATTAAATTATAGGCAATTATATAAGGACGAGGTCCTTTCCCTAGTCGTTATAAGCTTATACAACAAGCCTTGACTTTTCAAAGGCTTTATTAGTACTAGAGTGCTTAATTTTATCAACAAAGCGCGAGTTAAATATACAGACGCCTTGTGAAACGTCTCTCTCCGTTATAACCACAAAGACGCCCTTCTTAAGTAGTCCGTTAATCTCTTTGCGTTATAAGTCTGTAAAAGGGGTTTCCTATACTAGAACTAATATATCTACAGGTAGAGATTGCTTTGCGGATATACCTACAGAGGTCAGATAATTCTCCATTACAGGGTTCTTATAGGGGCGTCCTTAGCTACGCTTTACAGCAGGTTTTATAGGTTCATTAGGTTTCTAAGGGACCTCTAGGATAGGTAAAGGTGCTTCTAGTTTATCTAATTTGGTAGGTGCTTCTGGTTTATCTAGCTCAACATCATAGATGTTTTTGGACCGAAAATAGGGTTTTACAAACGTGCTTCTAAAGCTTGTCGGTCCGCTAGGGAGCTATACACAGCAGGTCTCGTCTTCTACGGCTAGTAGACAGTAAGGTCCAGTCCAATTGCCGCTTTTACGCCATATAAGGACTTTAGAGTTAAGCGGGAGGTTGTATACTAGGGTTATATTAGGTCCGTTACAGTGGTGCAAAGCGTTATTAACAGTTTGTTTAGCCCGTAATTTAACTATTTCGGCCATTGCCTTCCGTATTACAGCTGCTCAATCCGTAATGGACGGGGTAGGAGGGTCCAGTTTACTTATTCTTAGGTAGGCTCCGTAGACTAAAAGGGTAGGTACCAGTCCGTTAGGGCTAGTGGTATTATTAACGGCTTTTACGGCCATCTATAAAGCCAGTTCTTTTTGGATATTCTTACACTCGTCCATAATAATCTGGTAAGCTCTCTATAAAGCTAGGTAAGCTCACTTAACAAGTCCAACAGACCAGTACGCCTTAACTAGAACGGCTTTTGTTAAAATAGCTATGGCCATAGCGTACTGTTGGAATTTCTTACTAATAAAGTTCCTACTAGTGTTATAGGTAATATACTCAGGGGGTCCAAGGTATGTGTTAATCTAGCAGGTCTGTAAAATGTCCCAAGTATATTTTACGGATATATTTTGCAACCAACGGGCGGCTTAATAGTGGGTTGCCTCGTCAACTATATATAATACTGGACTGCCGTTAATATACATAATATCCACGTACACTAAGTGGTTAAAGTTAAGGTCCTTATAAAGGGTAAACTTAAATCTGCCTAGGGAACGTCCGTATTTCTGGTAAAAAGAGCAGTATTTAGTTAGGTGGTCAATTGCCTTCCTATCAACGTTGTTATGTCCAGAGCATTCAAGAACTCTATATAGCTTTTCGGCTAATAGGTAGCCAAAACGGCGGTGCAAATGGTGGATTTTAGTACTAGTAAGGTAGCACGGGTTGTAGTCAAAAGATTCCTGAATATAGGTCCGTAAAGTCTCTCCCTATATAAGGAACGGGTGTCCAAATCGTTATATAATTAGTAGGGTGATATACTTGCTTTCTAGGGTAGTTATAGGGCTAGTTAAGGTGTCCGTAATATTATTATAGTAGACCTATAACCTATCCATATCTACAAGACAGAGTAGAAAAGGGGTGTCCGCTTTTACTATATAGAAGTTAACTAGGCCAATTAGGGTCTTAACTGCAACTAATCTAATTAATGCGGTTAAACCAATGCCAAATTGGACGTTTATGGCCCTAGCTTACATAGTGTTAATATCCATATTATTATTTACAGTAGTCTTATATATAAGGTATTGTCCGTAACCTGCAGTAGACTTCTTAGAGGCACCTATATTAATCATAACGCTATAGAATTCTTTGGGGGTATAGCGTTCTGTAGTAATATATACAAATGGGTCCTATTTGCGGTCTATAACGTCTATAACGGGTCCAACAGGTATACTTATAGGCCAGTTTTCAGGTGTAATTAAGTATATAAAGGAGCGGTCGGCTAATACGGTTATAGTATTAAAGGCTTAACTGTCTGTAAAAGGTCTAAAAGTAGTTAGGAATATCTCTAAGGTCTTCTGTTCCTAAGCATCTAAGTTAAAGTTAATTATAAGGGCTTTTATTAACTTATTAGGGGGCTCCTCTACTTCCTCTCCTTTATATTCTAAAATAAACTGGTTAATCTGGTTATTAAGTCTCTTCCTAGACTTATCACGTTCTTCCTAGGTATACCTTATAAACCAACATCCTTTCTTACTACACACAAAGCACTTCTAACTGGTTCATCTGCGGGGGTATGCTTTTATACAGGAGTTGCTACAGAGGTTACGGGTAGAACCTAGTCGATATAAATACTACTGGCGGTATTAGCGGTCTATAAAGTAGGTATCTAAATTAGGTTATAGATTTTATAGGTCCGTAATAAAAGCTTAAGTACTGCCTAGCAGGTTTAAGGCTTTATACATTACAATAGAGGACCGTAAATTGTTAATAAGGCCAGCTACGGTGTCTACGGGCTTGTAATAGGCGTATTTACAGGGTTCTATTTCCTAGCAGGCCGTAATCAGTTTGTTATACAAAAAATCATCCGTTTAAAGCTTAATATCAAGACCATGCTATAGGTGGCGGAGGTTTTTAATAAGGATTTGTAGGCACTCTATAGTTAATTTTTCAGTATTCTTATTTATTACGGTCCGCAACTTGGTCACATTCCATTAGGTAAAGATATCACGCCTATATTCTGGTCCTTTAAAGTAGTTATATGTGGCTTCACATAGCTTATTAAAGGGAACACCAAGGGGGTTGCTCTTAAGGTTGGTGTAGTAGTAGTTAAGTGCTAGGCCGCGCAGCATGGTAGAGTAGGCTTGGCTAAACTCCTATTTAGGAATATCGGCCTTCTGACAGAGGTCCATAAAGATAGTTAGTTTAAAGTCAAAGTTGTCATTTTCACCGCTGTACTTAGATTCATCAGTATAGAGCTTAGCTAGGTTAGCTAGCTCCTTACTATAGGTCTTTACTTAGGTAGTTTACGGGTCTATAGCTTGCAGATTTATGGGTTGCAGATATATAGGTTGCGGATCTATAGTTTAAATAACAGGAGGGGTTTAGTCCGTATTTTGGTTCGCAGGGGTATTACAGTCCATAATTTGGGTTACGGGAGTATTACGGTCCGTAACATAAGTACTAGGTATACTTTGGCCAGTAAGATTAATTCTAAAACTGCTTGGGTTTGTAGGACGGATTTAATTAAGAGGGTTAGGTATAAGGCCAGTAATTACATTAAGTTTAGAAGAAGCAAAGAGTTCCTTAATAGTATTATACTCGTCTAGAATTTCTTTCTTAGTCTATTCCGTTCGGTCCTCCTTATATATTGTATTATATAAGGACCGTGCAATAGTAACCCATTTATTCCTTTCAACCTATACACCTTGGTTACGTAAAAGGGTCTATAGGTTACAGATAGTAGTAGGGTTATATTCCTTAAAGATAGCTTCCATAAAGTCCGTAAAGTCTTCCTAGTATTGCTCCCATAGGTCGACGTTCATAAGCTTAAAGTATTCATACTCAAGGATTTTAAATTTAATATAGTTATTAACGTCATCTATAGACGTAACGTCGACTCCTTATCTCCACTTCTTTTAACCTTCATCAACCTGCTTACTAATATCTGCCATACTATATAGTGTAGTGTGGTGCGTAGCAGGTGGAAGGGGTCTTGTAAGGGTCCATAAAATCGGTTAACAGGCCCGTAACGGTTTGTAGAAGGGTAAGGGGGTCTCTATAGGGTCTTAACAGGTCCGTAGTGGTTCACAGGAGGGTAAGAGGTCTCCATAACAGTCCGTAAAAGTAATTAACGGGTCCGTAACAGTTTGTAAAAGGGTGAGGGGTCTCCATAAGGGGTTAGAGAGGAGGCCGGGGTATTTTAGTAGGGTGTGGTAGTCGCGTTCTTGGTGTAATTATGTTCTTAACGTGGTCGCGTTAACTACTAGTACAGTAGTTAATATCTCTAATTAAGGTGGAGCGTAAACGTCTTCCAAAACTAGGGTAGATTTAAGGTAATTCTAGGTAAGATAGAGCGTCAGACGTCTTCCAAATCTAGAGTACTTTGATTCTCTTTAACTAAAATAGGGGCTTGCAAGGTGGAGCGTTGGACATCTTCCAAGCAAGTGCGTATCTCCTAATCTATGCGCGCTCACTAATCAGTATCGGTACCAATTTAATAGTATAAGTGAGTCGTGTCTAGGGGCACGAAATACGTATAGTATCGTATGCTTATTTAGACGGTGGTGACTGTCGGTTCTATTAAGGTGGGCTACGTGGTCTATATACTAACGCACCTCCCCCCTAACTAGCTAGTGTTTCAGGAGTGCACCAGACGCGTAAGCGAGTGGGTATACCGAACGCGTAAACGCGTACTTGGTGTATTAAACGCGTAAGCACGTGGTTAGTACAACAGGTGCTGTAATTATACATTAATAAACTACTGCCGAAATGGGACTTAAAGGCTAAGTCTATATACTCAGCTCTTGCAAGTTAGCGTCACTTTATATAACGTTATAGAGTAATTGCTAAAGTTGCGTTAGAAAAGATATACCACTTTAATAATGCTTTGGAGCTGAATGTCAAGGACTGCAGTTAATTTGTAAATATGGTAATAGAGAGCTTGCTAGAGAAGAAGAAGTTAGAGAAGGAGAAGCTGGAGAAGCAGAATCTAAAACGGCAGAAGTTAGAGAGGAAGAGCGAATGTTTTAAAATAGAACTATTATTTAATCCTGTCCTCCTAATAAGCTAAATCTATAGCAAGAAGTAAGCTTTATTTGGTCTTGACTATACATTTATAAGGCTAAAAGAACGTCTAGGTACTCTAAGATCTCCCTAATTCTTAGACTTATAAACTTAAAAGAGCCTATTTTGGATAGCGGAGTTTATATTACCTATTACCCTTTAGGTCTGCCACTTAATGGCGCCGCTTTCCCTATTACTACTTGCCTCCCGTATAGGTTTCTCGGTAACGCTATATAGTAGGGGCCAGACCAGCACATATCTCCCCTAATAGTAGAAACCACCCCCACGGAAGGAGAGGAAGAAGAAGAAAAGAAAGGAGGCAAGGAAGGAGATACAAAAGGAGAGGAAGAAGAGAAACAATTTAAATTAAAAGAAGAATGGGAAGAAGAATAGGCGCTAGGATAGGAGGCTACAACTATAGAAGATCTTTTACTAAACGGGTTAGGTAAATTTCTTAATAGCTTGCCACTATTATAGGAGACTAAAGTTATAAACTTCGATCTTAATCCATAGAACGTTGGTTTAAAAGCAGTAGATACCTAGCAACAATTAGACACGTCCTTTTATTTATATAGTAGGCAACACTATTACTAAATACTATGTATCCCAGACTAAACAGATTCTTATTTATAGGAGCAAAGGCAACTCCTCTTTACGCTATTATATATAAACTAAAGTTAAATATATCCCTCCTCTACCGGGCGAATGTATATGAAATAGGTCCCCCCGCTATACTATTATATTACCTACTTTTAGCGCTATCGAAACACCTTTCTAGGAAGATCTTAACGACGTATTATAAGATCCTTTAATAAATATATACCAGCCATTTTTAGGATTAAGGTCTGTTAGGGTAATAGTGACAAAAACTTCCCTAATTTAAGCGGTAACCCTTATTGGACTCTAGGGCTGTCTTGCGAAATTCTCTAATATAGATAGATTGTAACTAACAAGCAGGTTCACGTTTAAGGAATTTAGTAAGAGAGTGTTCCCTACCTTTATTCTATTTATATATTAGCATGTTCTTAATAAAGGTAGGGAGACTTACTCTAATAAACTTATCTTATATAGGGTAGCAGATAGGTAGAACCTTGTACTTAATATACTTTTTAGTCTCTTTTTTAACTTTTGCGTTACCCTTTATTAGCGCCACTGCCTCTTGAGCAAGGTTTGGAGGTATTGCTTTCTAGATAACTGCATAGCCTACACCACTTACTATTGCCGTTTAAATGTTTCCATAAAGGGGTGGCAAGGTTGCAGATATAAAAGTTAGTAGTAGGGCTTTTCCGCAGCAAGGCGTAACGCGGGCGGATTTATAGCTAGTGCTTAGCAGTTTAAATTTTAGTGCTTTCTATATTTTCTAATAATTCTATACCGCAATTATAAACATCTTCTGCCGCTTTTATTTAAAATACTATATTGGTTCTCTGGCCGGCTATTAATGCCTATATATTTTTCTATTTAAGTTAGGTAGTTTTGTTTTAAGTATAAACTTTCGCTAGGAATTACTAGTTATTAGGCTAAACAAATAAGAGTATCCTATTATAATCTATTATTCTTTATAACCAGGATCAGAACAACGCGTATAGGCTATATAGATTTAATTTAATATAAACCATTAGCTATGCCTTCTAATTGTACTTCTAATAATATGAACCTTGTTTAGCCGACTTAATATAACGTTTAACTAAATCGTGTCTTAAAAAAGCCTCCCTGGGAGCCTTGGCCATTGCCTAATCCCTATTAAATGCCGCGCTAAATATGTCTAGTGCTTTGCAGGATATAATCGCAAAAGGAGGCTCTATAGGGTATAAACCATTTTATTTATATCTTCTACCGCTTTTATATATAAAATACTGTATAGATTTTCTAGCTGTTATTAATGCATATTTCTCCTATTTAAGTTAGGCAGCAAGCTCTCTGCCAAGCGCAGTAAAAATCATAGCACTGTAGAATGCTCCCTATTTCTATATCTACCCCCTCGTCTTATTTTTTTTTTAAAAAAAAACCAACTTGGAGAGTTTATATGCATTTAAAAAATATATAAATAATTTTTTCTTTAAAGCTTTAAGTACCTAGATAATCCCTAGTAGCCTTAGGCTTTTAAGGTAAAGCTCCTAATAACTTTAGCCTTTTAGAAAAATTAGCCTTCTAGGAGCTAAGTGCTAGTAATAGCAGCCTGCAAAAATTATACGGCTAAAGAAATATGCTGCCTGCAGAAAGTATATGCCTGTAGCGCTTGGGAACAACTTATAGCTTAGGAGTATTACCCTAAGAGTAATTTATTTCTAGTGGCCTTTCCTATTATATAGCCCTATTATTTTTGGTAGAATATCTAATAGCATTTAAGCTCTTGGCCGGGGCATCTGGAGGGGAAATATCCCCTTGGGATGCTTACCAACTAAACCTATAGTGGAATAGCCTGCTTGGCGCTATGCCCTATTATTTATAGCGGATAGCATTGCGATCCCTTACCTTATATTTTACCTTTTCTATTATTTCCTTCCTACCTTTTATTTCTATAATATTGCTTAAGAATATCTTGCCTTTATCCCCTAACCCGTTATACTTAAAATTTCCGAAGAGGATAAATTGGTGTGGGTTTAAAGTATAGCGGAAAGCAAATATATCCAAAACCTAACAGAGCTATTAGACTGTATAACAATTATATATATAGCAGCTTTTACCTTAATACTTTTAAGGTTATCTCTGCTGTAGTAGTTATAGGGAGCCTACCAGATTGCTTTAAGAGGAATGTAATTATGTCCTATTATTTAAACCTAATTGTTATTTCGCATTTCTAACATCTCTATTGCAATACTAAGGCGACTTAATGTTTGGAGGTGTAATAGATAACTATAAGTAGATAATAGCGCGAGGGAAGTTAATAAGAAGACAGTTTATAGGAGGCCTTTTATAATATTTATCTCCAGCCACCGGCTAATAGCGGCGTAGAAGGTTTGACCCAGTATACGCTAGACAGTAGATCCTTGCACTTAGCAGGAAGTTGATCTTAATCGCTATTTATAACATTTTGCTAAACCTAATAGATTCTAGATTACAGACTAATAAGCGCACGGCTACGTGAGTTAAGTAATATAAATAGACACTTTAATGCTAAGGGCCGCGTGTATACTTACCTTACCGCCGCGCTCTTCTTTGGTAATAATGAGAAGAAATATTTGACGCCTTCCCGCAAATATAGGGTTATAGATTGTTACTTAAAGTATAATAAAGCGCTTTACAGGTTGTTTAAAATACTTGTCACTAAGTTTATAATAAAATACGGTATATCTCCTAAAGACACCAATATATCTCCTAAGAACACCAATACCAGCCTTATCGATTTAGAAACGTTAGTAGTATTCTTATAAATAGAATACGGATTATACGAGGAAGTGGACATGTAGGAGACATAGCATAATATGTAAGGGGGGAGGGGATTGTGCCTATAGAGCTACAACCGGCACTATAATATAGATAAAGGAATGCGGAGGTAATTAAAGATACTTATAAAGAGTGTTATGCCTACTAATCTAAATGCAATTAACAAATATATATTAGTTTAGTTTATTAACCTCTCCTATTAGCGTTACTAGCTCAGCAATCTTGTATTAATAAGCTTTCTCATCCCAACTGTAAAAAAATAGCGTTAGTAGGACTATACTTGCACGCTTATAAAGATATACACTTCGTTTACTATTTTATACTCCAATCTAGAAGCTCGCGATATCGCTTTAGTCTTAAAATCTTTTAGGGCTAGTAGCTTAACAATTATGCCTCCTAGGGTAGGGGTAGAGGTAGATAATATATTTATTACTATAGCTACCTTTAGCAGCTCTAGGAATTGCAGTGCATCCTAAATAGTAAAGGGCTAAGCTGACAATAGAGTAGGGCTGCTTAGAGATTTATTTTTATCCTTAGCTTCTCGGCTTTTAATTAGTTAGTATACTTCCAAGCCTTACTACCCTACTTATACTTAGTTGCTCTAAGTCTAATAGAGCCCCCAGTTTATCTCGGCACTAATAGTTATTTCTATTTATTACACTTATAGCACTTACCTAGACTCTAGAGCCTTGCGTTATAGCCTTAAACTACTTGCCCAATAAAGGTTAGCTGCAAGCCTTATCCGCTTTAAAAGATCTGGTATAGGAGTGGTTGTGTAAGACAAATACTTATTTATAGGAAAATCATATAATAGGGACAGCAGAGCCACTAAAAATGCCAATAAACGGCTTTTTATATATAAGACTGCCCTGGATTCTCTACCCTAGCGCGTAGCGATGCATTTTATAGACTTGAAACGGCGACACCCCATATATGCTGTAAATGTTGTAATTGGCGTGCGTAGATAAAAGGGAGCCCCTAATATAGGCGCTTTTGTATATAAAGCTGGCGTATATACCTTTGAAATGATAATTACGCATTAAACAGGCGTTACTGCTTATAATAGGAGATAAGGTTTTATTTAGGCCTTTAAGGCGGGTTGCGGCGAAAATAGTCACTATATTAAAAGGAAAATGAGTCCTTGCGATAAGGCTTGGCCACATCACTACTCATATTAGGAGATAACGATTTATTTAAGCGCTTATATTAATAATCGTTCTGGATGCATCTTCTTGTATATCTACTACCTATATCCCGCTCTTTAAACAGTTCTAACCCAACTTGCCACTTATATGTCCCTTATAGGATTATACTATGGATGCTGTTCCTTAGGTTAATTAGTTAATTGGCTTAATTCCCCTTAGGGTTTTTGACTTTCTATAGTTAAAATTTAACTAAGGAATTCCGCACTAATTATAAGATAATTTTAAACTAACCAGCAATCTTTTTAAGGACTTTAGGCATACGCTAGTTTATAACATCCCTATCTACTTTAGGTATTTGATTAAGCCTTAGCTGCTAGTTTATACGTTCTCTAACTGCCGCCATCTTAAATAAAGGGACATTACCCTATTTAAGCCACTAAAGGATGATGTTTCTGGCTTTGTCCTTTATGAAATTCTATTAATCTTTATTAATAACCGTATTTAAGCTAGTCTTATCTGTACTTACTAGGAACTTTCTCTATTAGTCTAGGTTATATTGCGTATATTACCGCACGTTATCCAACTTATTATTAGCATTAACTATAATGCGTAGTGGCGTTATAAAAGGGGAATATTAGTGAAACCCCTAGGACTAATATGTTGTGGTAAAAGCGGGGTTTTGCTATACGCTATTAGACTTTCTTAGCTTAATACAGGACCACCCCTACTAAATCTGCATAGTCCATATGGTTTGTGTGGTTTGTGTGGTCTACGTGGTCCATAGGGTCCATATTAGACCTCTTAGCTAAACGCCACTCCTTTTAAGTCTTTGTGTCTCCCTATAGCTAAGCTCTAGGCGTATTATACTCTATTAAACTCGCCTACTTATCCTTTATCGGCATAGAGAATACGGCAACTAATAATCTATAGGCAGTTCCATCTTCATTATAAGTGCCGTTAGTGTAATGGCGCTAGGGCACATTACCTGCCAAATACTACCGTATGCTGCCACATTCTGCTACACCCTATTATTGGCTCGCCTACTACTAGCGCCTTAGCGGCTAGCTCTATATATTTATTTATATCGGTCCTAGCGGCCCCTTTTCCTTCTCCTTGGCTTAGTATCTTTATAAGATAGCAATCCACAAGCCTTACCTTAGAGGCATTTATGCGAGCCGTTACAGTTAGCCAGTTTTATATTGCTAGCGGTTAATCGAGTCCATATATATAGACGGGGCTAATAGGGCGTAACCCTGGCTCGGCTCCGCCTAACTTACTTATAATAGGTTCTGCGGTCTATATAGTCTAGGTGGTCTATATGGTCCACATAGCCCGTATTAAACCTTTTAGCTAAACGCCCCTTTCTTACATCTCCCTATAGCTAAGTACTAAGTATATATTTTACCGTTAAGTCCAAAGCCAGTGATATATAGGCTATTGCTAGACATACTAAAACTTAATAGAAGTGGTTCCTGTTAAGTAGGATATAAGCACAGCTTCAACTCGCAGACTTATAAGCTGTTAGAAAGGCCTATTATTAGTTTTATTTTACTATAGCTAGGCATTTATACTAATGTTTTAGCGCAATAAGAAGTAAACTAATTAAGCAGTTAACCTAAGACACTGGATAAGCCTTAGGATCCTATAAACCAATCGAGTATTAAACCTAAAATACTGCGTAAGCTGCCTTAGGATCCTATAAAGAGCGGGAATAAGTGATAAATGGCCAGGATAAGGATATATAAGGCGGGCGAAGAACCAATATAAAGTAGGTATTTAGTGGAAGGGGGATTCTGTCCTAAAGCGTTAGATTAATACCACTTAATACTAGTTTGCTATATAGCCCTCCTTTGTCCGCCTTATTCCAACTCCCTTGACGTACATAGAATCTGCTATATACGCCCATAGTCCACCAGATATTAACTAAGAGTTACTACTATTCTAGTTCTTATCCATTGGATAATTTCGCTCTATATATATTTTTATCTGGCATCTAGGCCCTGATCCAATGTTAGGTTTTATTAATAATTCTGCCTCGTTTTTGGTTCTTTGACTATTTAGAGGGAACTGGGTGTAATAGGTCTAGTAGGCTGTCTTGCTTAAAAAATTATAATAGTAAATATATCTTATTCCATAAAACCACAAATTATGCAGCTATTTAAGATTATTAATTATATTTATTCCGTCCTTCTAGTTGTTTCTTTCCTTTCCTATACCGTGTAATCTATAAGATCGCAGCCGTTACTAGTTATATGTAGGAAGCGGCCAACTTATATATTATAGATAGTGGCAGGAATTGTGGCCAGCTATATAAGTATCTAAATTCTGCAATTATAAGCATATCTAATAATGGCCAAGGGTACAGAAGGTATTCTCTAGGCTATATACTAGCAAATTACTCTATACACATATATATAACGTCCCTATATGGAATTGTAGTTCTATACTAACTAGATGTTTAGGTCTTTACAGAAAGTTCAATACTTATATAGAGTACTATTTGGATCCTTTTTTAACTCGAATTAATTTACCTAAGGCATTCTTATTTTAGCTCTTGCCTAATTACTTATACCCTCAAAATCGCCCGTTTTATTATCCTTGCCGTTGGCCAACCAATTAATATCCATTAAGTTATACGCCTTACAATACTAATTCTAAGGATATTTCTATTGGTTAGGCTCTCTATTCTATATAGAATACCTTACCTAGCGAGCAAAGTGGAACCACTACTTAAGCAGCCTTAAGCTAGTGACATTAAATGCTGGCGGGATTGTATAGAGGATCTCTTAGTAGTTATACCGTACCTATAGCCAAAGGACTTAAAAATATGGTCGTTGCTTTGCCTAGTGGGTGTCCTGCAAGTCTTAGCTAGGCCACTAGCGATATTACCATTAATATAAACGGGTGCACTTATAGATGCTGCTATAGATAGATCTGGTTTGTATTCTTATCCTTTCTAAGTGGCATTAACTAACCGCTAAAGGTTCTATTTCTATTCGAGAATTTGTCTTATAGGTAATAGCGCTACTTGCCTTCGTTCCAAACCGGTTCAACTCGTGTATAAAAGGGCATATTATGGAATGTTTAATATATAACCTAAAAGAGCACGCCTTAAGACACGTCATAACACTCTCAATAGACTTCTATAGCAATAACAGCTCTGGGGAAGTCTTGGAGGTTATGGTCTTAGGAGAACAGTATATTTATTTTACAGACAGTCTAATCCTCAATTTAATACCTTCCGCAATTAACATTATTACCTTCGTGGTTTATTTCTCGCACTTTATCGATACATATATAGGACTTATTATAATAGACGTAATCATCATTTATATCTAGACTGAGCTCGTTAAGAATCCTAAGCTTTTTCGAATGCATTAAGACTATAGTATAAATAGGTGTAAGGAAAGCCAGATTAAGTACAATATAGTTATATACTGGGATCTGGTAAAAACAGCCAATTATCAAGATTAGGAGTGGCGCGGATATTCCTCTATATTAGTAAATAGCAACAAACTAGGATTATAGATAAAATATCTACAACTTTTTACTGGTCTATTAGGGGAGGGATTAAAAGCAATTAGCCTAGCAATCTTAGTACTAGTCTTACTTCTTCGCCTTATATAGGATACCGCAAGTATAGGCAGCTTGTTTATTTTGATCGGTTCCTAGCCAAATATATTTGCGTTTATAGGCTATCTTGTACAAACGTACAATATACTAATAGGTTGCCTTAGTGTAGGAGAACGCTTTTCTAAACTTCTTCGAACTAAGCTATCTATCATTGACAAAAAAGGAGTAATATACCTTAAGGTTACCGCCGGCCGCGTTAAATTTAACAATATCTCATTTTCTTACGCCGACAACGAGCTAATAGTAAAGAAGATTAGTTTCACAGTTAAGGGTAGAAAAACTATTGCGCTTATTAGACTAACCAGAAGTAGTAAGTCTACACTTCTTAATCTTCTAAAGCGGTTCATCGACTCTAGTAAAGGGAGCATTAAAATTAATGGCCAAAATATTAGCAATGTCACACTAAAAAGTCTGTGAGAAAATATAGCAGTTATACCTTAAAATCTTAAAGTACTAAACAAGTTAATTAGGGAAATTGTATTGTACGGGCTCTATACTAATAATATTAAAATTGTGGAAAGCTGCAAAGCCGCTTCTATATATAAACGGATTGTATATTGCAATACTAAATATAATACGGTGGTTGGGGAAGGAGGTATCAAACTCTTAGGCAGTAAGCGTCAACGCATTGCTATCGCAAGGGCCTTTCTTAAAAATTTAAAGATTTTGCTTCTTAACAAAGCTATATCTACTATGGATAATATAACGGAGAAATCGATTCGCGAATCGCTTAAAAGTCAGGGGAAAGGTTAAATAATTTTAACTATTACTTATCGTCTTAGCACAGTTAAGGGTGCCGATAAAATTATTTTCTTGGAAAATGGAGAGGTAAAAGAAAGGGGAAGTTATACTGAGTTGCTTAATTAACGTGGATCATACTACGAAATGTAGACGGTAACGGATAATATAGATGGAATAGAGGGGGTTGGAAGCTAGTATATACGCCTTATAGATAGTATATACGCCTTATAGATAGTATATACGCCTTATAGATAGTATATACGCCTTATAGATAGTATATACGCCTTATAGATAGTATATACGCCTTATAGATAGTATATACGCCTTATAGATAGTATGGTACACATTAGTAGCTATAAAATGATATATAGCCCGCAGAATGAGAGCTTATATAATGTGCCAAGACTTCTGCCTTTTAGGCTGCCCTATATATCCACCTATAAATTTCTAACTTTTGGCCTTCCTGTTCTTGATCCCAGCAAAGAATATCCAGTATAGAAAATTATACGCAACTATTAGGGCAACTTAAAAAGCTTAATCTTAATACCAGATCTAACTAGAAAGAAAACACTCTTATTAAATCCGCTTAAAAAGATTACCCTAAAAGTTATAAACCACGCATTGTGAGTTTTGCTATTAAATAATTCCATAGGCCCCATAATAACAATTTTAGTCGCCGCAGCAACGTTAGATTTGCGTATATATCCTTCTATAATAATATTAAAAGGCCTAATAGAAGGTATAGCAATGTTGTAACGGAGCTAGACTTGGGGAAAGGTGCCCCAATTATAAGCATTTAAAGTGCGTATAGTGTGCTATATAGGCCTCGACCACTGTTACTGTTTTGGTGGTACTAATATGGGCTATATAGATTTCCCGTAACGGAAGTTATAGAGGCCAGCTACTTTTAGTCTCCTATATTTAGCTATCTAGTCTAGTATTGTGTAAGTCTAGCCATTTTAATTATTAAGCTTATTGTAATTGCTGCTAGTGTTACTATAGAGATAGTCCGCTAAAACATAGAACAATATGTGTGTATAAACACGAAGCCTATAAGGAATGTCTAGTGGAAACAGAAAAAGAGCCAAATATAGAGTTGGATATAATAACTTGGTGCCTTATAAGCATACCATATAAAGAGTCAGATATGTCGGATATAAAAACTTAGTACTATATAAGCATACCTACTTATATTTATGTAGCACTGCTAATAGTAAGAGAGTGTTAATGTTAAGCTAGATACAAACCTATTAAAGAACCTGTTAAAGTTTGCAAATATACGTACCTTTATTATTCCAAGTGCGAATATGAGTTTCGTTAGGGAAAGTAGCTATAACACTAATACCAGGAGCCGTAAATAAGAGGGGTAGTAGCGATAAGGATCTAGTTATAGTTTATCTTTAATCTTAGAGTCGAAAAGCACTATATATTTAGCGCAGTTTGTTAGATTAAAATTAAATAGTGCTAGTTATTAGAGGATAAATTTAATGCGCGCTTATAAATACTCCTATGTCCATGTTCTACTACTTTAACTATTGTTCCTTTTTTCCTCTGTAACGATTTCCTTTAGGTACCATCGATTGATTAAGGGATTCTATAAAAAGAGCGAGCTAGGTAGTTGGGTATAGCGCCCTCTAAACATGCAGCTAGGATCTTAACAGATTTAGCGGCTGTGGCTTTGGTCCTATAAGCTAGGAGGTCGTAGGAGCTAGGGGCTTGTAAAAGCTAGGGGATCCTACAAGGTAGGTAATTATATAAGTAGGGTGATCTGACCTAGCGCCCTCTAATTAATGCCTAGCGTGCAAACTGGGTATTAATAGGTTTAATAACTTTGGCTTTAATCGTATAAGCTAGATGCTTATAGGAACTGGCCGATTTTATAAACTAGGTAATTATGCGAGCATAGTACTCGTGGGAGCTAGGCGATCCTGTGAGCTAGGTAATTGTATAAGCATAGTACTTGTAGGAGCTGGGCAATCCTATAAGCTAGGTAATTATACAAGCTAGGCAATTGTGTAAACTGGGTAATTGTGCGAGCTAGATACTTATAGGAGCTAGCTAATCCTACAAGCTAGTTAATCGTGCGAGCTAGGTAACTATGTAAGTATAGTGCTTATGGGAGCTAGGCAATCCTGCGAGCTAGGTAATCGTGCGAGCTGGGCAATTATACAAACTAGGCAATTATATAAGCTAGGTGATTATACAAGCTAGGTAATTATGCGAGCTAGGTAATTATGCAAACTAGGTAATTATACAAACTAGGTAATTATACGAGCTAGGCAATTATGCGAGTAGAGTGATTATACAAGCAGAGTAATTATATAAGTAGGGTAATCTAACCTAGCGCCCTCTATTAATGCCTAGCATGTGAATGGGAAGTAAATGTTAGGAAAATACCAGAACTATAAAAAAAGGAAATATATAAGTCCAAGATCTAGAAATATTAAAGAAGTTCCTATATATATAGACTTTGCAACGACTCGCACCCCCCTTATATATACTTGGAGAAGTTCCCATATAAATAGCCCTATAAGCGTAGCTATAAGTCCGAGCCCCCTCGCGTAACCTAACCACCCCTCCCTACTATACCGGAATAGATGAACAACCGCTAGGTACCATAAGCAGAGAAATAATTTAAATAAAAAGAAAACACTATAGAATAAGTTATATTATCTGCTTAAATTACAGCTAATTATAAAGAAAGCTACAAAAGAAAGACAAAGTCGAGAGAAAGATGGAGATGGACATAACGGGTTAGCCGTGCAAATATTAGTAGGGATGCGGAGGAGGAAAAGAATATCACGGAAACTAGACATTTGAGAAAAGACTTAAAGAGAGATGCAACTACTGCAAGGAGTCGTATAAGAACTGCGTTATAATAGATTATTGCAATAGCGCTAGCTATAAGGGAAGTTGCCACTTCCACCGCAGCTGGGACGAAGAAATGAGAGAGAACGTAGTAGAGGCCGAAATGGGAAGACCAAGAACCCTAGAGGCAACAATTAAAAACACCCTATATAGGCCGACTCTACGGAGATCAGTGTAGGTAGATAATATACTAGTTAGGAAGCTATTCCTATCTTATAAGAGCTCCTAATACCTATAGGGGACCCCCTGCCTGGATAAAGTAATGACTATAGTTAAGGAGGAGGCGGACACGGAACCCCTTAGGGAAGAGGACGAACCCCTCTAAACTAGGCAGGAGGAAGTAGGACATATAGTTATAGCGGGTTAAGAAACAGCTACAGAAAAGGCTGTGGAAGGGACAGTCAAAATAGGTATAGGGAGAAAAACTATTAAGCTGCCTCTAAAGGAACTAAAACCCTTAGCCTTGCTAAGATCCCTCCTAGCTATCTAGAAAAACAAAGAAAAATTACGGCTAAGAAAAGAAGTAGTCCTTAAAACGTTTGCTAAATGTTTAGCTAATAACTTCTAGAATATAGAGAGGTTAACCTAAATAAACTTAGGCGAGACTATAAAGAAAGTGTTCACAATAGTTATAGACGCGATTAACCAGACCTCCTCCTTTAGGGCAGGACAGACTCCCCTAGAAAAGAGGGGCAAAAAGGATCCAGAAAGTGGTAGCAAGTCATTAGTACCCTCTAATAAGAAGAAGACATAAGTACGTAAGCTACAGCCGGTTAAAGACGTATACGGAGGCGAGGCCCCTAACGACGCAGCTTTAACAAGTAAAAAGAAGGAAGGGAAAAATAATAGTGCCTATACGCCAGCTACCCCCCTTTGGACGCATATACTAAAGAAGAGCTTTAGACCTTAGAACTAGTTAAAGGAGAAAAAAGCTGCCAACAGAATATTAGCGAAAGTAGAAAGTAGGAAGGACACGCGTGTTTTCCTACAATTTGAGGGAATAAGACTAGACGAAGTGGTAGTTAAATACGCGGTTAGGGGTTACCTAATAGAAGAAGAGAATAAAGGAGTTATACGGGCTAATATAACTAGGAACGCGGTGGCAATCCTAGTTAAGTTGGAACAAGCTGCCAAGTTATTAGTTAACAAATAGGAGATTATTAAAGCAGCTATAGGGGCGATAGTTGTGTAGACAGGAGAGAGATAGAATAAGTTCCTCTTTAGAGGGGTAACGAGGCTAAGAATGGTAAAGGGTAGCTAGGCTGTGCTTGCTAAAAGTGATATAAAATATAAGGTGGAGAAGAACTAAGGACCCACGGATATTAAAAAGGTATGCGTAATTAAGTTGGCCGGCTATAAGGAGAAGTATAACGTGATCGTCTTTACCGGCAAAGCCACAGAGGTTAAAAGAAATACCACACTATTTGGGGATAGAGTTAGTGCAGTAAAAATTATAGACAAAACTGGGCTAAGATTCTATAGGAACTGCAAGTCGTTTTACATTGGCCTTTGCAGAAAAGAAAGCAAGTGCAAAAACTGCGGAAAGGTAGAGTATAAGGCATGTAATAGAGAAATAAGGTGCGCCACTTACCTAGGTGGATATAAGAGCTTAGACCTAAGATGCCTACTTAGACTAAAAAGAACAGGAGACTAGTAGTACTACCTAAGCAAATAGATTATTTAGGCGAAGAGGAAACAGGTTAAGGCCGATCTTAAAGTAAAAGTTAAAGAGGCAACCGTAAAAGAAGCCGAGAAGGCTAACCCTGCCGGGTTAAGGTCTAATAAAGGAAAAGGCCCTATAGAATGGAACTAAATATTCTGGGTAACAACACAGCTAGGTCAAGATAGGCCTAAGCGGCCTTCTTGGCACAGGCAGTAGATAGAAAGATAGATATTATCCTATTATAAAAACCAGCGGTACTAGAGGCCTAAAAATAAGGTCACAATATTACTAAATAGGTACGAGATGTATAGTCTATTAGAAGACTAGGGGAAGGAGAGACCAAGATCTCTAACTTTTATAAAAACCAGCCTTAGGGCGAAGGCCCTAGAGAGGAGGACGAGAGACATAATAGGAGTTAAAGTAGAGGGTGTTAAGGTATTTAACGTATATGTCTACCTAAAGGAAAAGAATAAGGGCCTGACTGCCAAGGCAGTAAGGAACATACCAACTAGAGGGAGGGACGTGGTGGTAATAGGGGACTTTAATAGGTCCTTCTGCTAGAACAGAGAAAGAGCCCAGAGATTAATTACTCTGGATAAGTAGGCGGCAGGGCTTAACCTACTAAGCGACACTAAGACGCTAATAAGAGGGACCGCGACCTTAGACTTTGTCTTTAGCAATATAGCTAGGGCGTTAGGGGGACTAGACAAGATACAGTCCGGCTTAGATTATAGGGTAATATAGGTGCGGACGGCTCTAGTTAGGAGAAAGTCGTTTAGGACAAGGACGAAGGTCAACATATAGAAATACAAAGAATAGTGGGACCAAGAGGGAGAATCGCTAGCAGAATGGATAGATGGACTGGCGAAAGTTATTAAGGCGAACTTAGTGGAAAAGAGGACCGCGGTTAAAGAGACCCTATAGTAAAACAAGGACCTTACCGAGATAGTTAAAAGAGTTTAAGAAAGAGACCCTCTAACTAATCTAGTTAGCAGGGCTAAAGAAAGGAGAGCCTTAAGGGGTAGGGTAAAGAGAGTAAGAGCGGCCTTCTGGAACAAGGCTATTTAGGATATAAGGTCCGAGCAAAACATCTATAAACTCGTAAAGTAGAGGAACTATATATAAGCTAGGGCCCCTAGGCAGCTAGCAGAATATAAAGGGGAATTAGAGAAGACCCAGGTTATACTTATTATAAAGGCGCTAGTGGAACTAGAAGAGACAGGAGCCCTAAATATGGAAGAGGACTTTAGGACCAGGTTAAGGAGACTAAAGGCCCTAGCTAAGTGGACAGACCTCTCGCTTAAAGAAGTCATAGACGGGTTCCTAAAAGCAAAGAGTAAAGCGCTGGGTTGAGACAAGATTATAGTAAACGTGCTTAGACAGTTGGAACCAGATATAAATAAGGTTTATTACCTAGTTAATAAAGACCTAAGAGAGGGCAAGGCCTCTATAAGGGACGCGGAACTTGTCCTTATACCTAAGCTAGAAAGGGATTTAAGTATGGCAAAAGGGTAGAGACTAATAGCACTACTCCCAATAACCAGTAAGGGGCTTAAAAGGGCTCTAGCTAAGTGGCTTGGAGAAACCAGACTTATAAAAGGGTGGTTTGGAGAAAACCAAGTAGGAGGCATCCTAGGGAGGTCCACAACGGACGTGGCTCTTAGAATGATGGCCGACTTGGAAATAAAATAGAAAGGCAAAAACAGCCACAAGGCATAGAAAACGCTGGTATGTATAGACGTTAGAAGAGCCTTTAACGTGGCGAAAAAGGACTATGTATATAAGGTCCTCTAAGATAAGGGGGTACCTAAAAACGTAGTCAAGCTGGCGGTTAACTTTATAAGCAACAAAACAGTCCACCCCAGGAGGAAATAGGTAAAAGGGAATAGCATACACCTAGACAACAGACTAGCGTAGGGCTCGCCCATATCACTAGTCCTATTTAGCCTTCTACTAAGCCCTATAATAATAGGGCACAGGTCAAGATACTTATACATAGACGACGTCGCTATAATAGCGTAGGGGAACACAGCGGAAGAGTCCCTAGTAAACGCAGAGACAGAAGCCAATACTCTAGTAGAGGAGATTAGGTGGGTAGGCCTAGAGGTTAATCCGGCTAAGACAGAGGCGATGACTTTCTATAGTGTGAGAACGGAACCTTTAAGGCAAGTAGAGCTTGTTATAGCAGGGAGCCCAGTTAAAACAGGCCGAGAGATTAAGTACCTAGGAATTGTCGTGGATAATAAGTTAAGCTTTAAGTCCCACGTAGTAAGAAGAATAGTAGTAGGCTAGGGAGTAGCTAGACTAATTAGGAACCTGTTATTAAAGATAGGGATGAGAATAAAGGCCTTAGTTAAGATAATTAAAACAATACTAGTACCTACGCTAACGTACAGGTCCGAAGTGTAGTGGAAGGGCAGAGAAAACAATAAAGGCGAAACAAAGGCCTGGAGATAGGCGAGTCTGGTTAAAGAGCTAGAGAAACCGTTAAAGGCGTGCAAATGGTTTGCCCTAGAAGCGGACAAGAGCGTCCCGCTTAAGGTACTAGACTGGGAAACGGGAGTTCTAAAGATAGAAGACATTTTAGAAAACCTAAGGGACAAGGCCTCCCTAAAGCTAAATAGAGTCGCTATAGATTACCCTACTGTTTAGAGGAAGGTAAGAGCCTCTAGGATATATAAGTTAAGGAACTATATAACTAAGGACGTAGAAGAACCTTAGATTAAGAAGGCGAAGTCACACCCTATCCATATAAGGAGGATAAAGGAGCCCGACCTAGAAAAGAGCTACCTTAGACAGCCTACGGGGATGAGGTAGGTGTTTATATCTATTAGAGAGGGAGCAGCCTAATACCAAGTCAGGGATTAGCTGTTAAGGGTAATAGCTAAGGGAGAGGTATAGGCGGGACCCTATAATACCAGTATAGACGTAGGCTTAAGGGCACTTGTAAAAGCTTATAAAGCCAAAGGAGAGATTAAAAACAGGCTTGTTCTATTCTATATAGACGACAAGTCGGTGGGCAGGGAGTTAAGTAGATAAGAAACCCTAAAAATAAGCTATAAAGCCGTCGCGAAACTAAGAGGCCTAAACCCTAGAGTATACAAATTCTTCCTATTAGATAGATGCCCCAAGTATACTAGTATAGAAAGGGAGGAACTACCTATAGTTAAAGAAATAGAAGAAATTAAAGAAGGATCTAATATGTGGCTAGAGAGCCAATACATGGAAAGGAAAAAGAGGAGAATAGGTTGTATATAGGAGGACGGGATCCCCCACCTAGACTATAGAGAAATAGAGAAAGTAGGAGGGGGAAGAATCTCTAGGCTAAAAGGAGAAAGAGACCTAGTAAGACACGCGCTCGCGGAGTAGACAGGGACAGGTAGATTAAACGAGCATAGACTTCTTAAGGGGAAGGGAGAAGTGTAGTATAAGTGCGGTAAACCTTAAGAAAGAGGTCATTATCTAGAATACAAAATGTTTAATGGAAGTAGGTTAGTAGAGTACATGCTAAAGAGTGCAAGGAAAAACCCAGGAGTATAGTTAGTAGGGGAAGGCGTAAAAGATCTAATAGATTGGTTGTCGCGGTTAGGGTACCACAATGGTTAGGTAAAAGGAAGTGCTTTAAGCCGTAAGGCGGAATCAACCAAAGAAGAAGCAGAGACGGCAAGAATAGGCAAAAGGGCCAGACCTTTATCTTATTTTATAAACAGATTATAGTCCCCCCTAAGGGGGTAGGCTGTTAAGGCTAAGACTTATAGTTGGACAAGCCGCTAGATAGTCTTTAAAATTTTACTTATTTACTTACTTATCGCTTTTAAGGTAGTAAATAAATTTATCTAAGTGAAAGCATAGATTATTATAAATGCTTTATAGCTCGCTATAAGTCAAGCGGGTAGAGACTCTGGTAGGAATAGTAAAATATTATTTTATTTCGCAATAGGCTAAATAAAGAAAGGCTAAAGTTTTAACCCTTTTACCAGCTTTTATTAGAACTCTTCTTTATATTTTTATCCTTTACTTATAGATTTAAGACTATAAAGTCAAGGCCGCTATATTTAACCATCACCTATATAGCCTTGTCGCTTAATATCTCTCCATTGCTGCCTACCCCTATTTCTTGATCTTTAGTGCTAAAACTATTTTCTTTGCTGTATAATATCTCTGCGTCCTATTCTTGATCCTTATTACTAAAGTCACTTTCGCAACTAGTCTATGCCTTTACATCACTGTCGTTATTTCTAAAGTTGGGTTCTCTATCTATAAATGCCTACTTAGTAGCTAGCAATTCAGGGATAGTATACTTATAGGTACTTAAGGGTTGCGGGATACTACTTAAGGAGTTTTAGTTGATGCTGTTTAGATATAGAATATATTTGTGGACCTCTAAGTACCGGCTGCTTAATGCCTTAAGTAAAAGATCTCCCCTAACGCAAGGCAGATTAATAGGAGTTAATTGCCGCCTATATAAGGCGGAGCGCTTATAAAGGGCTTAGCTATAATGCTAATTAAACCACCCCGTAGGCACCAACAGCTCCTTTGCCACAGATAGGGGGTTAATATATAAGATTGACTGGCTAGGATAAGTCTATTACTTAGGCAGTGTCTTGCCCTAGGAAGGATATGCGTTGGAAGTAGATTATATAATGCTATTTCTGCTAAGAGAGGCGTTATTAGGGGTTATTATTAACTTTTGATTCTAGTTTATAACTTTATACAAACGCTTCTGAACCCTACTAAGGCGTATAGCGTCCGTTAGGGATCGTCAGCTATGTAAATTCAGTAATAGCTCAGCTAATAACTACTCCAAGTAATGCCTTACTGTCACGGAGTGAGTACAAGTGGTGATAATATATAGCGAAGTAGATATTATTAAGCTATGTACATAAACTGTGTAATAAAGTCAAGACGTTGCGTAAGGAGAGAAGGTAAGGAAACGGGAAGAAAGGGTATATATCGCT
>Ga0307507_10001787_pt1 | contig 47281 bp, 41 predicted proteins | sample 7_EM_MG_FD_207223 | JGI IMG/M metagenome (GOLD analysis project Ga0307507, IMG submission 207223) | Populus trichocarpa ectomycorrhiza microbial communities from riparian zone in the Pacific Northwest, United States - 7_EM | ecosystem: Host-associated > Plants > Roots > Unclassified | place...
CCATCTCATGAAGGGCTCTGAGCATGTGGTCAAAAAGACAATTGAGGAGGCAATTACTCATTGTTGGGAACTTCTTGATCCAAAGGTTTTTGATACTCTGGCAGGATCTATGGTGGATAGGGTAAAGGCAATTATTAAAGCTGATGGATGGTATACTAAGTACTGATTACTGCTATGTATTTTTTTAATTTTTTTAATTTTTTTTAGTTGATGTTGAGGATATATGGGGGTTGTCATCACCGGGCAAATTATGTGTTCGCGATCGTTGTCGCGATCGGTTAATTTTGTCCCCGTACAATACAAAACTTAGGCGCTGTACCTCCGTAGACACACTACCATCAACGCTAAGAGAACACATGACTTTCATCGCAGTCCCGCGCTTGAGGCTTGCGCATTCCGTCCGGAAGCCCACGCTTACATTGGTTTCACAGACAGCGTGCCATTATCGGGTGGGTTGATTAGCCAAGGCCTTCGCACACAAGGCTTCAAAGTACCAGTAGCGATCACCCCGCTTTTCTTCACCCCCAAGGAATTACATCAGCCGACCCTACCGGACAAAATTACTCAAGAACCCATCCTACGGTCTTCAAAACAACGAAAATAGAAAATGTCGCATCACATCGCAGACAACATCAACTCTTTTAACACGAACATTTCTTTTAGCAATGTGAATAACTATGCGACGGCTGACGAGAAGTCCGAAATTTTGGCCTGGATATCTCCGCTAGAACCCCAGACACGGCATTACGACATTCGAACCCGTAGGGTCGAAGAAATAGGAGGCTGGCTCTTACGGACTGAGGAATATCAGAGTTGGTTTCGTGGCATCTGTGGGGGCAATTCTGGTGGTTCAGCTTTTTTTTGCTATGGAGGTCCTGGGGTTGGAAAGACCTACATTAGGTAAGGAGGAAGACGCTTGAGGAGAGAAGGATATCGTTAATAAGCTGTGATTTTAGCTCGCTGGTGATAGATACGTTATGCAAGCAGGCAGTGGAGGGAAATACTGGGGTTGCGTGCTTCTACTTCGACTTCGCCGCTCCGGAAGAGCAATCGCCAACTGCTCTTCTGGGTTCGGTGTTGAAACAAGTTGTTGCTGGACTAGATGAAGTCCCGGAAAGAATAGTCAGAGCTTTTCGGAACCGGGAGAAGGTCCTCGGCGGCCAGATGCTAGCGCTCTCGGAAATTGTGGAGTTCCTGCAGGATATCTCGTCCTCACGATGTATATTCATATGCATCGACGCGCTAGACGAGTGTTCTCCAGGAAATCGTGTGAAGCTTCTTGATTTACTCAATCAAATTCTCCAGAAGTCCCCCGGCGCTCGGCTATTTCTAACAGGGAGACCACATATCCTAGGCGAGGTTGACAAACATCTTGCTGGGAGGGCGGCGACCAGATCTATAACACCCACCATGGGTGATATCCTCATATTCCTCCGAGCCGAACTGAAAGAGGATACGATGCCTGACGCGATGGACGAGAGTTTAGAAGAGGAAATTATAAAGAATATTCCCGAAACGGTTTCGGAAATGTAAGTAGGAAGGGGATGAGAGTAAAAATGCCTAATTTCTGTGTGCTAAAGGATAGTGTATCTAGGTTTCTACTTGTCTTCTTAAGCATCAAGACGATTCTACAAGAGACGACCATATATCGGAGGAGACAAAGGCTTAGTGCAATGAAGAATGGTTTAGATTTGGGGGAGGCGTACGAAGCAATGCTGGAAAGGATAAAGGCCCAGGGCGGGGAGAAAGCAAGACTCGGGATGGCCGTTCTGATGTGGATCTCCCATTCAAGGCGGCCTCTGCAGGTGGATGAGATATGTCACGCCCTAGCAATCAAAGTAGGGTCAAATGATTTCAATAACGATGACATCCCTGCGACATCGACCTTGATAAGCTGTTGCCAAGGGCTTGTGACCATGGATAAGAGTGCCTCGACTGTTAGGTTGGTCCATTTTACCCTCCAGGAGTATCTCGGGACGCACCCCGACCTCTTTGACAAAGCTCACTCAATGATGGCGGAAACCTGCTTGACGTATCTCAACTTCCAGCACGTCAAGGATCCCCCAGCTGGCCCATCCACTAACAGAGGTCACTCGACGACGGCGGAAACACGCTCGGAGGAGTACCGCAACTCCCGGTACGCCAAGGGTCGTTCGGTTACCCCGCCTCCTGACCCGAGACGCACACCCTTCCTTCAATATTGTTCCTTATATTGGGGAACCCACATGCGAATGGAGCTCTCGGATTGCGCAAAAACCTTTGCCCTCGAGCTTCTTGGTCAGTTCGATAATCACGTATCTGCCAAATCCCTTTGGAATTCGATCAATGGAGGGCTGCCCTTCTACTATCGCCCTAGCAAGGGGCAGTTTTCTGCACTGCACTGTATCTCGTACTTCGGCATTGCCGAAATCGCAAATACCTTGATAAAGATGGACAGATGGGATGTGAATCAAAGAGATGGTGCAGGTATGACGCCACTCATATGGGCTGCAAGGTATGGGCACGAAGAAGTAGTGAGGTTGCTCTTGGGAAACAAACATATCGAGCCCGATCAACAGGACACGAATTATGGCCGAACAGCGCTCTCATGGGCAGCTGGAAATGGATATGAGGGAGTAGTGAGATTATTTCTCGGACCGCGATTTGTCAATCCCGGGACCCTAGGCCGCTGGTGGGGGAAGGCGCCGCGAGTAGCCGGTCTACTGTTTAGCAGCAGATATGTCAACCCGGACAGCTCAAGTGAATCCGGCCGAACACCGCTCTCGTGGGCTGCCGAGAATGGCCACGAGGGAGTAGTGAAACTCCTGTTAGCGCGAGAAGATGTCAGCCCCAATAGCATAAGTAAATCCGGCCTAACACCGCTCCCATGGGCTGCCATGAATGGCCATGAGGGAACTGTAAAGCTGCTGTTGAGGCGGGATGACGTCAACCCCGATATCCCAGACAGGGGGTATGGCCGAACACCGCTCTCGTGGGCTGCCGGGAATGGCCACGAAGGAATAGTGAAGCTATTGTTGGGGCGGGGAGATGTCAGCCCTGACGCTCCAGACGCACGGTATGGCCAAACACCGCTCTTATGGGCTGCCCAGAATGGGCGTGTAGGAGCTGTGAAGCTGTTGTTGCAGTGCAAGGATGTCAACCCTCATAGTCCGAGTAGGTCAGGCCGAACACCGCTCTCGCTGGCCGCCAGCAATGGCCATGAGGGAATAGTAAAACTGATGCTAGAGCCGGAAAATGTTAACTCCGACATCCCAGACAGGGGGTATGGCCGAACACCACTTTCGTGGGCTGCCGAGAAGGGCCATGAGGGTATAGTTAAGCTACTGCTAGCGCGAAAATACGTCAACCCTGATATCCCAGACCGGGCATATGGCCGAACCCCGCTCTCCTGGGCTGCCGGGAATGGCCATGAGGGAATAGTGAAGCTACTGTTGGGGCGGGAAGATGTTAGCCCTGATAGTTTAGGCGAATCTAGCCGAACGCCGCTCTTGTCGGCTGCTAGGAATGGCCATGAGGGAACTGTGAAGCTGCTATTGGGGCAGGAAGATGTCAACCCCAACTCCCCAGACACGGAATATGCCCGAACACCACTCTCGTGGGCTGCCGGGAATGGCCATGAGGGAATAGTGAAGCTACTATTGGGGCGGGAAGATGTCTACCCCGATAGTCCAAGTATATCCGGCCGAACCCCGCTCTCCTGGGCTGCCGGGAGTGGCCGTGAGGGAGTAGTAAAGCTACTGTTGGGGCGGGGAGATATCAACCCGAATAACCAAAACAAACACGGCCGAACCCCGCTCTTGTTAGCTGCCAAGAATGGCCATGAGGGAACAGTAAAGCTACTGTTGGGGCGGAAAGATGTCAACCCTGACATCCCAGAGACCAAGTATGGCCAAACACCGCTCTCGCGGGCTGCTGAGAAAGGGCGGGCAGGAATAGTGAAGCTATTGTTGGAGCGGGATGATGTTAACCCCAATAGCTCAGGTAAATCTGGTCAAACACCAATCACGCTAGCCACCCTATACAGACACCGTAAAGTCATAGAGCTGCTACAGGCCCGAATTTCCCCACCTATCCGCTGATTAGGTCCCCTCTTGATTTTCGAGATTATCATTATATGCTTCACGGAAATCGTCATTTGTTGGTACAGGCAGTCTCACTAAATGAGTCTCGTGCACAGTGGTCTCCAATGTATATCTATTGTTTTACTTTCAGTTTTTCTTCTAGTTTTTTAAGAATTAAGTTAACAGTTTAGTTTGGATAAGCTGACCTTTCTCCCACTCCTACGCAATCCCACGTTTTTACTCAATAACAGAATAGATTTAGCTCCAGGTAGAATATAGATCTTGAAATTTCTTTTTCGGCAGAGGGTGTCTTAGTCTTGTACAGTACTATAACCATTTTTCTCTTTTCTTCTTATTCTAAATGACTGGAATGTATCATAGGGGGTTGAGGATAACGCTCATTTGAGAATTTTTTGTAGATACACTAATGGTCGACTTACTCGAGTGGATGGAAGAGATTAATATTCTATAACGTGGAAGATGAGGTAGTGGTAGTAGTACCGGTGTGAAATCACGAAAGCTTTTAGAGTGGAGGGATGCAATTGTCGAGCAGGATTGACTTATTTCTGGAGCATTCTCGTGTCTTGTGATTTTGAACCACATTTCAGATGTCCTCCCTAAGTCTAGCAGTTGTTAAAAAGAGAGTTTGATCAACATCAAGCACTGCACTGCTGCCAGCCCTGATAGCATAATATATTAATTTCTCCCACCCCGAGTACTCACACACGGGCAATGCTCAAAGAGCGAGCATGTTAAATGATGGTTCACTTGGCCTTGTTGAGGCTCTGGTCGTCAAAACGGCTCAGGAACTTGATCCAAATCATAATTATACAAGCCTCATCCCCTAACTCCGACAACCCAAGTGAAATTGGCACAGTGTGTGGCTAGTAGTTATTGGGTGATATTATTTATTGGCGAGTTGTACATTTCATGTCCAGTACCTAAGCTCAACAGACCACACTGTACAAAGAGATGATGGGACACAGCGTAGACTGAAATCACGGAGGCGAAGGACAACCAACCATACGAAAACAATAAACTAGGAGATCAGCAGAGAGGCTAGCTGAAGAAGAAAAAACGGGAGATCTATATATAAAATCTCCTAAAAAAAATTGCCACTCTGAAACCCAAATGAAACTTCAAAGACCATGGAAAATGGATAAACTGCAAAGAAGCGTTCTCAAAATAAAAAGGGGCTTCGAAGAGACATTAAGGAAGCAAACAAACAACCCAAAATCGCTCTAAAGAGACTCTGCAGGTCAAACCAAATATTTATTCTCAGCAAATTTCGTAGGGTATTTTGCATGTGAATGGCGGAAGTCTAGGAAAACACCGACAGAACATATTTCATAGGATACCCCACCCCTTGTAACTCCCAAATCTTCCATATGACGAGTGTCACTAAATCACAGGATAAATGAGCAACTTGAGTGAATTTGACTTGCTTCTAGCAGCACCCATAAAGTAGCCCTTATGATATCAAACTGAGAAAATTCCTATCTTAGCTCCTGCAGTTCTCAACTCAGGTCCAGTTATTCCTCAACCCCCGAGCATAAACAACAATACCCAATTCACTAGTCCCCACCACAATGAGAAACCCTTCCTTTGTCCAAATTGTATTATATCTCTCAACCGGTTAGCAATTGAGATATCCCAGGATGGGAATGGCAAATTTTCACTAGGCTCTCACTAACTTACATAGCACTTCTCGGTCACTTTTTGGATAACATGTGAGAGTACTTACCATACAACTGCATCAACACTAGTAGGGTCAACTGCTACTGTATCGAACAGTTACTCGAGCATGGCCATAAAAATCTGAAAAGAAAAAAAAAACCCAAGCTTTTATTACCATAAATATTTATATTAGATTATCAGACACAATTTCTGATTTTCACCGTCAAAGCCATCCCCGAGTGCAACAATCCTATAAGTGTAAACAGCAGGGGAGAAGTTGGGGACCACTAGACTCAGAGTGGCTGTCCCCTCTAGGGCACTAATAGCGAGCGCGACTATGGTGCCTCATCCAATCCGCTGGAAAGCATGCGGAACCGGCTCCCGGGGAGCCACAATGTTCGAAAATGGTGCAACGGAGAGAGTGTGGGCGAGGACGGTGCCCAGACCTTCTCATTCTGCTATGGGAATTAGGGAGCAGTGAGGGCCACCTCATTTAAAAACTTTTTTCCCTCAGCGAACAGAGTAATATTACTACCGTGCAGCAAACATTAGCTTCCTACAGCATGTAGGCGACATTATACCTATTGGCTGGTAGAGGGTGGCAGGAGAACTTTTTTCCATATACTCTCTGGGATAACCGGACACCAACATACGGTAGCAAGAGACTAGGGGCTATAGCACAAAGCGAGATCACCATGACCAAGGATAACTAAACGTGAGAAAATGATGAACTCGGGGATCGGGAGAGAAGCTAGCTAAATACAGAGTAGTAGAGGCATATACCGGTATATCCTAATGAGCTGACACCTGCATTAGACTATCTGTTGGAAGTCTTTGATGCTGCTCGGCCTGCTCAGCCTATTACACGTACAGCTTATCCCTTAATCGTTCAGACAAAGCCTTCGGATATGCGCTCAGGATTGATGCAGCGCCGGAAGGAACGCGACTCTGAAAGAGTCGGAATGGTCGGATGCGCGCAGGCTACGGAGCGCGGTAGTTTTTTGAGATGGTTGTCTTTCTTTTGTTAGCACGGAAGTTTGCGGAAGAGAAAGGGGGACATGCGTGGAAGAGAATGGGCCTGAATCGCGATCGCTGGAAGGATGGGAGGATGACTTGTGGTTTATATATATTCCTGTCTTTTACCGTTAGCTAGTTTGGTTAGTTGAGCGTTGCGAGAGTCGTGAGCGTGATCGTAAGCGAGCAGTTGAATAGGAAGAAGCTCCCCACTCTGAGGCTGCGCGTTGGCGATCAAAGTCTTTTGTTGTTTGATCTTGGCGTTTCGTTTCATAGCCGCCGTTTCCCCGTTTCATTCTCGGCGATTTCGACGCTTATTAATGAGGCAATATGGGAGAAAACTCATATATATTTTGAAGAAAGTTAGGGTTGCCCTGCTATTAGCCCATGTTTTCTCTGGAATGGATGCAGTGGAAGGGTAGTTTTGGTATGTGTGTAACATTTGCTGCACCCCCCATACAAAATTCGCCAACTTCAAGCCTTTACAACTCCACAGCCAGTCACGCTTTCACAGGTTTAAGAGTGTTCGCTTAGCCTTTACGAAACTCTTCTTCCTCCTTGGTCTCAGCCTGAGCTGTGACGTAAACCAGAACAAGAAGATTAACTAATACACCCACCACCTTCGCTACTGTAAACTTCGCTAGACCCTCCTCAGTTCTCTAAATTGGCCTCGAATATAGGGTGGGTCTTTGAAGTATCTAGTCAGCTTCTTTAAAGAAATAGACCCCAACGAGCATGAAATTCTACAGTAACCATCGTCGGTTGGGTCACGGTAACAGCGCCAAGGTTTGTGAGCCGACAGCTTCGATGGCATGGGGAGCTAGGCACTAGGAACTAGCAGGTTTAGCAAAAGGTACAAGTGCGATGCAGGTGATTGTGTCGAGCGAGTGTTGTTCTATTTCCGAAATCTAGGGCGCGGCCGATTAATAAAATAGTCAAGTGGGTTGATAAGAAAAATCTGTTGAACCCTCTGGCTGAGGAGCGCCTTGTCACGCGCCCACGGGACTATTTTATCTATCAGCTCTACCATTGTAAAGTGCGGCTCTGCTCAAAATACGAGTAAGTGTACAATACCGGTAGTACTCGTACAGTACATGTGCCGTGGGGCAAAACTCGCGTTGGAGGGGAAGTGTGTAACCCCGCACTTTGCTTTTTCTTTCTTCAATCAGCCGAGGGTAGTAAACCCCGGTACCTTTCCGAGTTTGGACATGAAGGGTTGGATGTTTGATGCAAGCCACTCCCGGCCACAGGGCTGACACACTTCCCACCGCCCGCTGCTGGCTCCATACCACGATAATGGATCACCTAATGTTTTCAATCCTATTGTCAATGGTTCGGCTGGTACTGGGCTGTGTAAGCCAGCCCAGAATCCGAATTAGAGGAGGCAACGAGCCTGGGGGGATGCCATGGCACTAGCATTTTCCACTCGTGAAGGAAACCTCTCCCGAGAGCCTATCACAGTATTGGAAACCCCTAAATGATCGAGGGGTCTTTAGTCGTTGTTGACTTGTACTACGATACAGCGATCAAATTTCTCCTGGCCTGAAAAGCCCCATTTTACACTTCCCCCAGGTCTCGCCGCACACTTGGGCCTAGTGAAGTTTTTCTATTGATCCATGGCTGAGTTGTCGTGGGAACTGGAACAAGAAATTTAGTATTCGTCTGGGGGGTTTGCGCAAAGAGCTTAATGTGGTAGAAAAACAGCCTATTTTCAGTCAGCCTAAAAAGTCTTGGATAGTAAGGCTGACCGTTTTCATAGAATGCAACTTCGAAAAGAAAATAAAACACAAGTACCAACCAGAGAAGTGACACTGCCACTGGATGTCCATAGAGCAACCAGGAAGTTTTGTTTTTGCCCAACATAGATCTCCTATTCGCCAAGATGGTAGGCATGGTCTGCTCAAGGTCAGAAAAAAATCCCAAAGGACATATCGGTATGGCATAATGTACCGCACTTGTGAGGAAAACGAGGCCACCGCTGTGTGCTTTTTTTTTTGTCACGGTGGGTAGCCTACGAGGGAAGAGTAGCCACCATCTTCATTCCGCGGCATTCCATTGAATCCATTCTGTAACTCCGGATTTCTTCGCTGACCTATCTTGTATTCTATCTAAAAAAAATGCACAGTTCAATTCGCAATACCTATAGACTTGCGTTAATAATATTGGAAGAACCCAATATTCGTAGCTTAGGCTTATATTTCCATCTTGCGTTGAAGAAAAAAACCCAGTTGAAATCTGCAAGTGTCAAGGAAAGGTTCCCTCACAGCTGACTAGCAAAATAACCCCTGTCTTGTACGAAAACATCTCCCCTAAACTACCGCTTATGTGGACAAGTGCTTGGATTGTTTTTGCATAGTTAATATATGCTAACATGCGAAATAATCTCTATCTTGTAGGAAAACATCCTTTCCTAAGATCTCTATATCGCTTTCGTACCGGACTTTTTCCATCTCCTCCAGCGCCTTATCCGCCTCATGAGAGGCCACAAACCCTTTAGGTACCTGGTTCCTAAATTCCTCCCAGAATTCATAACCTGCTATTTTCGGGTGACCCAATTCACCCGATCATCTTGCTCCTGTATGTTGTGAAGGACACTACATCTGTCTCTTCTATTCTTCCCAGCACATATTTAATGGAAAACCAATCGGAGTATGACCATATTTTAACACGGGCGGGGCTCGGGATCCGGGGATTTCTGGGGATTTCTGGGGTTGCATGGATTCGTCACCCCAAGCGGACTTGTCTTATTACGGTATATACCGTTAGAGCTCAAATCTAAACGATTGTCCCTTTTTTTCAGCTAATTTATGTGACGGGACAACACAGCAAGCTCAGCCTTCAGTTGAGAAAAAATAAAAGGAATATACACGGTGCCTTACTAAACTCCCCTGTCAAAAGTATTGTCCCAAACCCCGTTTTCCCGCCAAAGTTGGTATATTCACTAACTGAAATAATAATAAAATACAAGTATTAAAATTTATTAAAAAGTATTATAGGCAGATATTTACAAGGAGAATCTGTTTCTGATTTTTATTTATTTTATCTATTCATTTTAGAAGGTTTTTGTATCCATTTCTAGATGATGGTGAAAATGGAATGCCAAGCCCACATACAAATTTGGGGGCTTGGCGCTAACTTTGGTGGGGATTCCACCTTTCATCACACTACGGTATTTGGCAACCCTTGGACGAAAGCTTCTTTTTTTTTGTTAACTTTTTCCATCTAGTACTTTGTAAACCTAAACTGAAGTATCTGCCCTTTCCTACTGTACTCGAGATTTAAAGCGCGGTTGGCTACTACGATAGGTTGGGCACTACCGTAAATCGGCGATGTTGCCTCGCAAGACTTAATTCAAGTACGGTATGCTGGCCAAACAAACCAAAGCTTCTCTCCCCCCCCTTATAACCTAACACCAGAGACACCCCACAGCCCATCACTCTCCTCCCAATAGAATCCGAAGGACATATTGACATTGCGTAGGATGCTAAGTTACTCGAGTACGCAATACCGCATCCAATGGAATAATTGAACCTAGCGCTAAGGCATTGGAGTTCCCTTAACTGCCCCGCAGCAGGGCGCGACACTCTTTACTTTTTTCATGTATTAAGCGGAGGCTGAGATGATCAGTCTTCGCTGTATTTTCGCCCCCCCCACCGGAGAGACGGAATTTGGATGCCTTGGAGAGATGTTCAATTAGACTACGGTATTCCAGCAACTCAAATATGGCACGGTCAGCTAGCGTTGTTGGCACTTGATGCGCCTTGTGCCATGCAAATGTCCCCGGCACGGCACTACGAGATGCCAGAGTATGGTGAGGTTGCCGACGGCACAACATGGCACAGTTTAATCGTCATGGGCTGTTTTCTGTTACCGGTATTAAGGAAGCAAATATTCGGGTTCTTCAGTACAGTGAGAACTCACAAGGATGGGAAATGGGTGGTATTCAATGTGAATTGGGCTTGTAGATAAGTTTCTCCTTTTTTTCTTCTTACAAAGTGATTTTATTTGTACATCTATTGTCTGGGCACTACCCTATAGGGCCGTGCCGGGCACATCGATTTGGAGGCTTGTGCCAACAACGCTAGGTACAGCATGGCACAAGTAACCTACCGTAAGCTTGGTACAGGTAGTATCAGATGAATGGGTTTGGTGCGGGGTGGCTTAAGATCTTTATTTGCTTTTTGCTTCCAGTTTTCTTCTCGCGTTTTAAGTTAGAGGTTCCTTGGATAAGTTAAATTTTCTCCCACTCCTAGGCAATTTCACACTCTTTTTCTCAATAATAGAATATATATATCGATTTAGGTTCTCGAGTAGAGTATATATCTTGTGTTTTTTGAGCGGAGGATGTCTTAGTCTTATACAGTATGATAACTCCCCCCTTTCTTCTTGTCTTATATATGAATGGAGCGGAAGGTAGTGGTTCATTAGAGAGGTTTTCGGATACTCTGATTGTGGGCATACTCGGGGATGCATGGAAGAGACTAATATTTTATGACGTAGTAGTAGGGGCGGTGGAAGACAACGAAAGGCCGTTTGAAATAGAAAGGCTCGATTACAAAAAAAGAACTGACACCTTTCTAGAGCAATCTCGTGTCTTGAGTTTTTGAATTGTACTTGTGATATGCCTCCTACTTCTTAAAGCTATTAGAAAGAGAGTTTGGTCAATACTACTACCAGTGCCGGGTGGGGCAAAATCTTAATTACTTGAATCACAGACTCATTCCGCCATCAGCGGCGGTGAGTTTGCGTATGCCGGTATTGCAGGGCACAGCCATGTTGGTTTCATATGTGGAATGCCAATATCGGGTTGATTGATTAGACTAGGACTCCGCCCACAAGGCTTCAAAATCACCATCGCCCCCGTTTTGTTTACCTCCGGGAATCATATCAACCTACTTTACCGCACAAAATTACTCAGAAACTCATCCTCTACAACCTTTAAAACAGCAAAAATGCAAATGCCACAGCACTACTTCAACAACAATAACTCTTTTAATAGTATCAATGTTTTTAACACGGCCACCGACGAGAAGCGTGGAATTTTAGCCTGGTTATCTCCACTTGAACCCCAGAGACGACACCAGGACATCCGAGCCCGTAGGGTGGACGAAGTGGGAGATTGGCTCTTGCAAACTGAGGAGTACCGGAACTGGCTTGGTGGTATCCATGAAGGTGAATCTCATGGTTCAGCTTTGTTTTGCTACGGAAGTCCGGGGGTTGGCAAGACCTACATTAGGTAAGAGAGAAGATACTCCAGAAGAGAAAGGTATTGCTAATAAGTTGTGATGTTAGCTCGCTAGTGATAGATACAGTGATAGATACGTTATGCAAACGAGCGGTGGGCGAAAACGCTGCGGTTGCGTGCTTCTACTTAGACTTCGCCGCTCCAGAGGAGCAATCCCCAGCTGCTATTCTGGGTTCGGTGCTGAAGCAAATTGTTGGTGGACTGGACCAAGTTCCGGAAAGAATAGCCAAAGCTTTTCGCAACCGAGAGAAATTCATTGGTGGCCAGAGTCTAGCGCTTTCAGAAATTGTGGAGTGTTTGCAGGATATCTCATCCTCACGATGTACATTTATATGCATCGATGCCCTAGACGAGTGTCCGCGAGGACATCTAGTGAAGCTTCTTGACTCACTCAACCAAATTCTCCAGTCCCCAGGTGCTCGGATATTTCTAACCGGGAGACCACATATCCGGGGTGAGGTAGACAAGCATCTTGCTGGGAGGGCAGCGACTAGATCCATAACACCCACCAATGACGATATCACCACATTCCTCCGAGCGAAACTGAAAGAGGATCCGATTCCGGAAGCGATGGACGTGAGTTTAGAGGAGGAAATTATGGGGAATATTCCGGAAATAGTTTCAGAAATGTGAGTAGGAAGCGAGACGCACCAAATATCTAGAGCAATGTACTGAGAGATATTGTATCTAGATTCCTGCTCGCCTTCTTGAGCATCGAGACAATCCTACAAGAGGCCACTGTATATCGAAGAAGGGAGAAGCTTAAAGCGATGAAGAATGACCTAGATTTGGGAGGCGTGTACAAAGCAACGCTGGGAAGGATAAAGGCCCAGGGCGGGGAGAAAGCAAGACTTGGGATGGCCGTTCTAATGTGGATCGCCCATTCAAGACGGCCTTTGCAGGTGGATGAAATATGTCACGCCACAGCAATCCGGGTGGGATCAAACGATCTCAATAATGATGATATCCCTGCGATGTCGACCTTGCTAAGCTGTTGCCAAGGACTTGTCGCCATAGATAAGGGGGCCTCGACTGTTAGGTTGATCCATTTTAGCCTCCAGGAGCATATTTGCACGCATCCCGACCTCTTTGACAGAGCCCACTCGACCATCGCGGAAACCTGCTTGACGTATCTCAACTTCCAGCATATCAAAAATATTGCAGCCGGCCCCTCCCCCGACCCCCGGGGCACACCTTTTCTTGAATATTCTTCTTTATATTGGGGAACTCACATGCGAATAAAGCCCTCAGATCCCGCTAAAATATTGGCGATCGAGTTTCTTGATCAGTTCGATGGCCACATAGCTACTGAATTCCTTTGGAATTCGATTAGTGGGAAGTCGGCCAGTTGGGAGTTTTCTTGGGGCCGTTCTCCTTGGGGCCGTACTACCGATGGCAAGGGGTTTTCAGCGCTGCACTGCATCTCGTACTTCGGAATCGCTGAAGTTGCAAATGTCATAATAAAATCGAACAAATGGGATGTGAACCAAAGAGATGGCGCGGGTGTGACGCCACTCATATGGGCTGCAAGATACGGGCATGAAGAGATAGTGAGGCTCCTCTTACAAGAGAAACATATTCAACCGGATGAGCCAGACACGAATTGTGGACGAACAGCACTCTCGTGGGCCGTTGAGAATGGCCACGAGGGAGTAGTGAAGTTACTGCTGGGGCGAGGAGATATCAAGCCCGATAGTTCAAGTTACTCTGGCCAAACCGCGCTCTTGTGGGCTGCTAGGAATGGTCATGAGGGAATAGTGAAGCTACTATTGGGGCGTGAAGATGTCAACCCCAATAATTCAAGGAAATCCGGCCAAACACCGCTTTTGTGGGCTGCGGGGAATGGCCATGAGGGAATAGTGGAGCTCTTGTTAGGACAGAAAGATGTCAACCCCAACATCCCAGACACACCGTATGGTCGAACACCGCTCTTGCTAGCTGCCGGGAATGGCCATGAGGGAATAGTGAAGCTACTGTCAGGGCGGAAAGATGTCTACTGCGATAGTGCAAGTGAATCCGGCCGAACACCGCTCTCGCTAGCTGCTGGGAATGGCCATGAGGGAATAGTGAAGCTACTGCTGGGGCGAGGAGATGTCAAACCCGATAGCACAAGTAAATCCGGCCAAACCCCGCTTTTGTGGGCTGCCGGGAACGGCCATGAGGGAACAGTGAAGCTACTGTTGCGACAGAAAGGCGTCACCCCCGACATCCCTGACACGGTGTATGGCCGAACACCGCTCTCGTGGGCTGCCGGGAATGGCCATGAGGGAATCGTGAAGCTGCTGTTGGAGCAGGAAGACGTCAACCCCGATAGTGCAAGCAAATCCGGCCTAACACCACTCTCGTTGGCCGCCGGGAATGGTCATGAGGGAATAGTGAAGTTACTGTTGGGGCAGGAAGATGTTAACCTCGATAGTACAAGTAAATCCGGCCGAACACCGCTCTCGTTGGCTGCCGGGAATGGCCATAAGAGAGTTGTGAAGCTACTGTTGGGCCGGAAAGATGTCAACCCCGATAGTGCAAGTGAATCCGGCCGAACACCGCTCTCGTTGGCTGCCGGGAATGGCCGTGAGGGAATAGTGAAGTTACTGTTGGGACGGAAAGGCATCAACCCCGACATCCCAGACACGGCGTACGGCCAAATACCGCTCTCGTGGGCTGCCAAGAAGGGCCATGGGGGAGTAGTGCAGCTACTGTTGGGGCGGGAAGATGTCAACCCCGATAGCGCAAGCGAATCCGGCCGAACACCGCTCTCGTTGGCTGCCGAGAATGGCTATGAAAGAATAGTGAAGCTACTGTTAGTGCGGAGAGATGTTAATCCCGACATCCCTGACGCAGCGTATGGCCAAACACCGCTCTCGTGGGCTGCCGAGAAGGGTCATGAGAGAGTGGTGAAGCTACTGCTGGGGCGGGAAGATGTCAACCCCGATAGTACAAGTAAATCCGGCCGAACACCGCTCTCGTTGGCTGCCGGCAATGGCCATGAGGAAATAGTGAAGCTACTCTTGGAGCGGGAAGACGTCAGCCCCGACATCCCTAACACAGCGTATGGCCGAACACCACTCTCGTGGGCTGCTGAGAATGGCCATGAGGGAGTAGTGAAGCTACTGTTGGCGCGGGAAGATGTCAACCCCGATAGCACAAGTGAATCCGGCCAAACGCCGCTCGCGTGGGCTGTGGGTAATGGCCATGAGGTGATCGTCAGGCTACTGCTGGACCAGAAAGAAGTCAACCCCGATGGTTCAAATAAATCCGGCCGAACACCGCTCTCGTGTGCTGCCGGGAGGGGTCGTGAGGGGATAGTGAAGCTACTGCTGGGGCGGAACGATGTCAACCCCAACATCTCAGACACCGAGTATGGCCAAACACCGCTTGCATGGGCCGCTGATAATGGCCATGATGGAATAGTGAAGCTACTTTTGGGGCGGAGCGATGTCAACCCCGATAGTTCAAATAAATCCGGCCGAACACCGCTCTCGTGTGCTGCCCGGAGGGGCTATGAGGGGATTGTGAAGTTGCTGCTGGAGCGGAACGATGTCAACCCCGATAGCACAAGTGAATCCGGCCAAACGCCGCTCGCGTGGGCTGTGGGTAATGGCCATGAGGTGATCGTCAGGCTACTGCTGGACCGGAAAGAAGTCAACCCCGATAGTTCAAATAAATCCGGCCGAACACCGCTCTCGTGTGCTGCCCGGAGGGGCTATGAGGGGATTGTGAAGCTGCTGCTGGAGCGGAACGATGTCAACCCCGATAGTACAAGTAAATCCGGTCGAACACCGCTTACATGGGCTGCTGAGAATGGCCATGAGGGAATAATAAAGCTACTGTCGGGGCGGAAAGACGTCAGCCCCGACATCTCAGGGGGATCCGACGGAACGCCGCCCTTGTTGGCTGCAGAGAATGGGAATGAAGGACTAGTAGAGGTGCTGTCAGGACGGACAGATGCCAACCCCGGTATCTCAGGGGGATCCGACGGAGCGCCGCCCTCGTTGGCTGCAGAGAATGGGAGCGAAGGACTAGTAGAGGTGCTGTCAGGACAGAAAGATGTCGGCCCTGGCATCTCAGGGGGATCCGACCGAACACCGCCCTTGTTAGCCCCAGAGAATGAGAACAAAAGACCAGCAGAGGCGCTGCCAGGACGGAAAGATGTCATCCCCGGAATCTCAGGGAAATCCGGCCAAACAGCGCTCTCGTTAGCTGCAAGGAATGGGAACGTAGGACTAGTAAAGGTGCTGTTGGGGCGGAACGATGTCAACCCCAACATCTCAGACATCGAATATGGTCAAACACCGCTTACGTGGGCTGCTAAGAATGGGCATGAGGTGATAGTGAAGCTACTGCTGGAGCGGAATGATGTCGACCCCGATGGTTCAAATAAGTCCGGCCGAACACCGCTCTCATTAGCTGCCGAGAATGGCCATGAAGGAATAGTGAAGCTACTATTAGGGCGGAAAGACGTCAAACTCGACACCCTAGACACCGAGAATGGCCAAACGCCGCTCTTGTGGGCTGTATGTAATGGCCATGGGAGGATAGCGAGGCTACTGTTGGGCCAGGAAGCTGTCAACCCCAATAAAACAAGCAGATCCGGCCGAACATCACTCTCGTTGGCTGCCGGGAGTGGCCGTATAGGAATAGTAGCGCTATTATTGCGGCAGAAAGATATCACCCCCGACATCCCCGACACCGAGTATGGCCAAACACCGCTCATGTGGGCTGCCGAGAATGGGTTTGTAGGAATAGTGAAGCTACTGTTGGAGCGGAAAGATGTCAACCCCGATCGTTCAAATAAATCCGGCCGAACACCGCTCTCGTGTGCTGCCCAGAGGGGCCATGAGGAGATTGTGAAGCTACTGTTGGGGAGGAAAGGTGTCAACCCCCACAGTTCAAGCAAATTCGGCCAAACACCGCTCACGCTGACCACCGAAAACGGGCACGATAGAATCATGAAGCTGCTACTAGCCCGACCTTCGGGATCTATCCGGTACTTGGGTCCCCGCTTGACTTTGTGGGGTTATGATCTTGCCTCATCGAAATCGTCGTCTGTTAGAACTGCTGGGGTCAGGCGAATATAAGTTTTGTCTGGGGTTATTGTCCCCCACCTCCAGTTTTCCTGCTCGCGTTTTAGTGATTAAGTTAGAATCTTCTCCGGTAAATTTTCTCCCACTCCTGCGCGATCGTACTCCTTTACTCAATCATTGAATATCTTTAGGTTTAGGGAGACTATATTTCTTGAGATTTATTTTTGGGCGGAGGGTGTCTTAGCCTTATACAGTACGATTAATCTTGTTTTTTTTGTCCTTATTTCTAATAGACTGGAATGTACTGTATCACAAGAGACCTCGGGTAACGCTTATTAGAGAACCTCCTTTCAGATACACTAATTATCAGCTTACTCGAGGGTTTATGGAAGGGATTGACATTTTGTGGGTGGAAACACTGGCGGCAGTGGTGGTGGCCGTGTGGGATCACGGGTGGATGTTTGAAACAGAATTGCGTAATTGCACAAAAGGACAAACCCCCTTCCAGAGCGAACTCGTGTCTTGTATTTTCGAATTATACTCAATATATGCCTCCTAATTCTTCAAGCTCCAGCAAAGAGAGCTTGGCCAACACTAATCCGCCCAATACCACCAGTGCCAAAGCAGAACAAGATATTAATTCCTTTCACCCCCGAGTACGAGCACAATACTCAAGATTAAGAATGAATAAACGATCACTCATCCGATCTTATTTAAGCCTCACTCTGCACTCACTCTGCAGTAATCGTCGAAGGAGAACAGGCCTTGAACCAAATTATGGCCGTCTTAGCTGTGCCCCCAAACTCTAGATACTCTTTCGGCGATATCGGATGACGGGAGAACTCTTTGTGTAGCTAAACGAATGTTAGTATAGAAAGAGACCAGCGAACACAGCGCAAAGCAGAATCGCCGAGGTGAAGGGCAACCTGTTGAAAGTCGCTGGATGCTACCCGGCATGCTCGGGTTATTGTGCCATAGTTTGGATGAGCTCCGGGGACGCGCTTAGGATTGGGATTAATATACCCGCCGGAAGGCAAATAGAAGGGCCGGAAGGAAAACGAAGGAGTTGGATACGTGAAGGTTATGATCCGTGAGAGTCTTTATGGTACCTGTTGGATGTCTTTGATGCTGCTCTGCATGCTCGACCCCTCGCGCGCGCAACTTATCCCTTTATCGATCAAACAAAGGCTTTGGGCATGCGCTCTAGATCGATACGTCCACCGGGAGGAAAGTAGAAGCCCGGAAGCAATACGGTAGAGTGTGTTAGGATCCTTTGATGCTGCTCGGCATGCCCAGCCTGCCGGGCACACGCGTAGCCTATCCCGCAGACAAACCTTTCGGAAGGCAAAGGGGGACACGCGTGGAAGAGAATGGACCTGTGTCGCGATCGATAGAAAGATGGGAGAAAGGACTTCGTTGCTTTTATATATACTCCTGTCTTTACCGCCAATTAGTTTAATTAGTTACGTGTCGCAAGGCGTGAGCGTTAGCGCGAGAGAGAGCAGTTGAATAGAGTGAAGTTCCCCACCCTGAGTTGTGTGTTGGCGATCTGTATTTTGTGTTGCTTTAATCCTAGAAGAGAATGGATATGTGTCGTGATCGATGGAAGGATAGGAGGATGACCCCGTTCATGATTCATATCTACAGTACTTCTGTCTTTACCGTTAGCTAGTTAGTTAAATTAAGTGAGAGACGAACAAGTGAACTTCCCCACTTAGCTATCCCAAAGTCGTGCGCCGGCGACAGGAGCCGGAGAGTTAGTCGCTTCAACCCCTGGCGCCTAATTCTCGCCGTCGCCGCTCAAAAATATCAAGAAGTAGGAGACCCCGGCCGCCAAACTCCCCCACATATACCGCGCGGCCCGTCTCCGATAAGTTGCTTGGGCGGCGCCCAACATAACGATACAGCACAGTCTTAACCATGCGGGCGACGGACAGGAGTATTGAGCAACGAGTCTACTACTTTGTAAGGGATACGTCAACCCCGGTAGTTCAAGTGAATCTAGCCGGACACCGCTCTAGTAGGTGCTGGGAATGGCCATGGGGCAATAGTAAAGCTACTGTTGGGGCAGAAAGATGTTAACCCCACAAGCTCCGGTAAATCAGGTCAAACGCCGCTCTCGCTAGCCGCCAAAAACGGCCCGCTAGAGTAGCAGGACGTCTGCTAGTCCAACATTCCCGACTTGTCCGGCGATTGGCTCCCCGCTTGATTTGCTAGAGTTTCTCATCTTGTCTCATTGGGCTCCTCATTTCCTGATACAAGTAGTCTTAGGACAATATGGGTTTTGTGCGCGTGGTCCAAGATGGTTATTTTTTTATTTTTTTGCATTCACTTTCCCTTCTAGCGGTTTAAGGATTAAGTTAGAGGTTTTTTTATTATTATTATTTAAATAGACTAGCATCTCTCTCACTCATCGGCAATCTCTCTTTGTTCTATAATACAATAGCTTCAGGTTTTGGCAGAGTATCTATCTTGAAATTTACTTCTGGGCGGCGCGTGTTTGGTCTTGTGCGGCAGGATAATTATTTTTTCTCTTTTCTTCAAATGAGGGATAATGCAATAGATTTAGAGTGATGCTTATTAGATATTTTGTTGTTTATATGCACTGCGACGAACTCGGAGGTGCATGGAATTTGATGGAAAAGACCGATATTTTGAACGAGTTGAAATTACCGGTGATCTGTGGCGGCCGGAACGATATCAGCGTTATTCTATCATTAAATTTTGAATTCCTTTTTTTATGATAGCGAGAAATAGATTATAGTCAGTAAGGATCTACCGGAACACAAGGAAATTGAAGAGGGTGGTAACTCATGAGGCTCTAGCGTTACACAAGCCTACCCTAGCCCATCATTATCGGTTGTCCTGGCGAAATGCTCTCTAGACACCTTCTAGCAAAGGGATTTTCATCAAGATCAGCTTTGGTTCTTAGAGCGAAAATACCGGTAGTATCAAAAGTTTGAGTGAAAAAGCCCCACTCTGTAATACTGTACAACCCTGTAGAGTGCGGCTCGGCTCACAATACATGCACTAGTACTCGTACTCGAGTACCGGTACCGTACTGGTAGATGTGTGGATCAGGTAATACCTCTTCGATAGAAAAAAACTAGCAAACCTTACTAAAGTTATTGTCCTTGGCCGAAATTAACCGCGCATCATCAACGAACAGGAAAAACTTTGACGATGACAGAGACCCTGGCACCACACCCCAGAAACTCCAATCATGGCCTTTGTTTACCCCCCTAATTCAAGGGGAAGTGTGTGCAGGGCGCTGCACTCTAGGAGTGCGTGCGAGCCCCTGCACTTCCGGTCTGCACTCCAGTAACCCTTACCCACGCTGTTACCGTAGCAACTAGAGTGCGTTCAGTGTCTAAAACCTCGAAGAAACACAACAAATCTGAGGCTCGTTGCGCCATAATTTATTTTGCACAGGAGTAAGACAAAGTGCCGCAATGTGAGCCCAATGCTGCCCCTCACAACCTCATCGATCGATCAAATAAAGATCTTGTTCGTGGCTAAAATTAACGGCGCACCAACGGCTGATGGTAGCGCAATCCTCCTCATCACCCCGCACTCTCAGCACCACCTAGGGAAATTTCTCTATATTCAATGCTATGTATTCTGCTATGCATTTACATTTTTAATTTATTTTTGGGTTTTCATGATAGTGAGATTGAGGGAGTGCTGTTGGCATCGCCGAAGTTTTTGCTGTCCGCTGATGCGTGGTTAATTTGGTCCAGGGACAATACTGAGCGGGCGCTGGTCAATATATCCGATTGAGGCCGTTTACCGATACATAGCCGTCTAGCCGGCAGAGACGGTGAAGGAGGGCTTGACGGCTGGAGGTGTGGGGGCAGGTACCGGTAGATGGCCTGGTGCTTACCTACCTTGCAGTCTCATATCTACGGAGGTACAAGGCCCTATCGTGTATTCATGGTACAGAGCAGGGATCAGTGGTTAGAGATCAGTGGTACAGCGCTTGCAAGCGGGTACCATAATTTTGCGCAAATCAAAGCACTTTGGAAAAGAAATGGGGCTTAGCAGACATCAGAAAGCCGGATGGTGGTTTGAGGAAGAGAGTACCGGGGCTGTGGTACAGGTAAACTTGCAAGTACTGCCTAGCTAGCCGAGGTGCAATCTAGTGGGTGTGTGAAACAACCTGGATTTAAGATGTTGCGCAACCTGATCGCTTTCGGCCACCGCCACATCAGGTTGGAACACATACTTTTCGGGTGTTCCAAAGTGGCCGTCACAAAGGAGAATGACCACCCCTACTCTGTACCATGAATTCATCGTATAGCCTTGTACAGCGCCTAGGTTTTGTATGTTCCACAAGCGAGGTTTGCTGTTCTCACCCCCTGTGGAACATACAAAACTTAGGAGCTGTACCTCCGTAGTAGAATTTGCCAACTCAGCTCGCGGGCAACCTTGTGTTTTGACCTTCTAGCAATAACGATTCTAGACGGTAGAAAATTGGGCAAATGCTTTTGCACCACCTGCCGGAGAACAATGCCGGTGGAGAGGATACCGTGTAGTTTTATCGCCCAAATTTAGAACTACCTTAGCCGGTTAGGTACATTTAATTACTTGTAAACAGGCCCGTATCTTTTTAGCATGGAAATCACCGGCTAATCGTGAGCCAATAGCCTAAAATCGTAACAAAGAAGTAATCCCCGCTTTTCTTTGCTTCAAGGCAGGACAGTTCCATCAACCTCTTCCAAAGACCGCCATACCGCTGCGCTGTACTATCGTCCCGCTTGTCACCGAATCTTGTCTGCTATGGATACATTACCTTCGAAGCGCAGAAGACTGAATCTCAGCAGCGACCCTCACCAGTATAGCATATCGAATACTCGTAACGACCATAACCTGACCAATAATATTCACGGCGACTCAAATACGGACGTCGGGAATATATCAAACAGCTATAACACCATCAACGTAGGAGTAGAGGAAGAGTCCTTGCGCATCCAAGAATGGTTATCGCCACTCAAACCCAATAGAAGGCATCGAGATATTAGTAATCTTCGGTTCGATGGTGTTGGGCATTGGGTTCTACAGAGGAATGAGTTCGAGTCATGGTGCAGGAATCAGGATGGATCCGGGGACCTTACCTTGCTGTGTTATGGAGGTCAAGGGGTCGGCAAGACCTTTATAAGGTACTATGGGATTCTCCGGAAACGATAGAAAATGCTGATAGGTAATAAAAAACAGTTCCTTGGTAATAGATAGCCTCCGCGAGCGGACCTGTGAAGGGAGTGTTCTCGTTTTATTTCTCTATTGCGACTACCAAACGCAGAAGGACCAATCGGCGGTAAACATGATAGGGAGCCTACTCAGCCAGATCGTCTTAGAAGCCACACAGATTCCATCGGAAATTCAACGCGCTTTTGAGCTGAAAAAGAAAGGTCACCAGGCTCTTCGATTGCCGGACATGCTGAAATTATTGGTCGAATCAGTTAGCTCCATTGAGCGAGTATACATCTGCTTCGATGCTGTGGACGAGTTACTCCCAGACAATCGATCAGAGCTACTACGCGCATTACGGCAGATTATTCGAGATGCACCGAATATCCGACTATTTCTTACAGGGAGGCCGCATATTCGCGGGGAACTTGACAAGTATTTCACGAAGGGTGCCTCTACTATCCACATTGTCGCCGACCAATGGGATATTGCAAGATATGTAAGTCGGAAGATGGAGGATGACGACGACCGAGACCCTGGCCTGATGCCGGATGATCTGAAACACGATATTTTGAAAACAATGATGGAAAAGGCTTCGGAGATGTAAGTAGGAGAAACTCTGTTCGAAAGCTTGGATCACTTGTTGACGATGTGCAAAGGTTTCTTCTTGTTGCATTGAATATCGACGCAATCTTGGGTGAAACCTCGGTGGGGAAGAGAAAAATAATGTTGGAAAAGGTGGCGACGACTGGCGTAGACTTAGAGAATGTGTACGCCCAAACACTGCAGCGGATACGGGAACAGAAGGGGGACCGATCAAGGCTTGGAATGGAGGTGCTGATGTGGATATCCCGTGCGGTGCGGCCGTTGACTATTGGCGAACTCTGCCATGCCCTGGCGGTAGAATTTGGGACGGCGAATCTAAACCCGGAGAACATTTGTCCGCAAGATATAGTCCTCCGATCATGCTTAGGGCTTGTCCAGGTTGACAGTGGGGAATCGACAGTTCGGCTAATCCACTACACACTACAAGAATATCTTTGTCTTCCCCATATCATCCCTGCTGCCCACCAAACCCTCGCGCGGACATGCTTGGCTTATCTAAATTACGACCATACAAAGGGGCTTCCAGCCGATAAGTTCCTTAATCTCCAAGACATTCCTTTTCTTGAATATTCCTCCTTGTATTGGGGAATCCACGCAAAACGGGGATTGTCAGATGATGTGAAATCGCTTGCACTGGAGCTGCTAAGCCAGTACGATAGCCATATATCTGCTACCTTACTTTTCAACCGCGTACAGCCCAATTACGGTCACCCCGTGGCTGTCACCCGATTCACTGGGTTACACTGTGCGTCCTACTTTGGAATAGTTGAGGTCCTAGAGGCTATGATTGACACAGAAGGCTGTAATATCAACCCTCGAGATAATGTAGGTTTTACACCGTTTATGTGGGCTATTTACCAGAGGAATGAAAGCGTTATAAGACTATTGCTTGCAAGGGGCGATATCAACCCAAACAAGCCTGACAACCTCGGTCAAACACCACTCTGGTGGGCTTCTACCCATGGGTACGAGGAGGCTGTGAAATCACTGCTCGCAAGGGACGATGTCAACCCTAACGAGCCGAACAGGTGGGGCCAAACACCACTTTCGCAAGCCTCCTACCGGGGGCACGAGGGGGTGATGAGACTTCTTCTTGTAAGAGATGATGTCAACCCCAATGAGCCGGACGATGATGGCCTTACACCGCTTTTGTGGGCTTGTCTAGGGGGGGATGAGGGAGCGATAAGACTACTGCTCGCAAGGGGCGATGTTAATCCCAACACTCCGGACAAAGATGGCCAAACACCACTCATGCTAGCTTCTGCTCAGGGGAATGAGGGGGTGGTGAGACTACTGCTCGCAGGGAACTGTTTCAATCTCGGCCAGCCAGACAAGTTAGGCCAGAGGCCGCTCTGGTGGGCTTGTGTAAATGGGGATGAGGCGATGGTAAGGGAGCTACTCTCAAGAGACAATGCCAATGCCGACGAACCGGACAGCTGTGGCCGAACACCACTCTGGTGGGCTTCTCTTCGTGGGCATGAGAGGTTGGTGAGGCTACTTCTCGAGAGGGATGATGTCAATCCTGACACGCCAGATATCGAAGGTCGGACACCACTCTCGCACGCCTGTACGAATGGGCATGAGGTGGTGGTAACACTACTCCTCGGAAGGGACAATGTCAATCCCGACAAGTCAGACAAAGATGGTATGACACCACTCTCGTGGGCTTCATGCTATGGGAATGAAGGGGTGGTCAGACTACTTCTTGCCAGTGACGATGTAGATCCCGACATGCCAGATAAGAAAGATAGGACACCACTCTCATGGGCTTCTGAGGCGGGACACGAGGGGGTGGTGAGGCTACTACTCGCAAGAAAAGATATCAATCCCAACGTACAAAGCGTCTCTGGTACGGCACCAATCTGGTGGGCTTGTTCCAATGGGTATGAGGAGATGGTAGGACACCTGCTCGCGAGGGATGATATCAACCCCGAACAGCCAAGCAACGATGGTGAAACGCCGCTCTGGCGGGCTTGTCGCAATGGGTACGAGGGTGTGGTGAGACTACTGCTCGCAAGGGACGATGTTGATCCCGGCAGGCCAGACAACCGGGGTCAAACCCCACTCCTGATCGCTTCTATAGGTGGGCATAGGGAAATCATAGAACTTCTCCAGGCTCGGATAACTACAAATCCTAGCTCAGATTAATCTCAAAAGAGATTTTCAAAAATCCCTTCACCGCAGACACGAAGGTTGGCCGACTTCACCACAGCCCCAATATAGATACCCCCACCATTAGCACAGAAAGCCTTCTACCTTCTCTCTGAGTCCCCTTGCAACTCTCTAGTTTATTTATTATCATCCGGTGGAAATCCATGTAATCTTGCTTTTCAGTTTTTCCTCAGCACACATCTTTGAACGTGGGGTTCTCGGAAGAAAGTGCACCATAGCCGCTTAATCATGTACGGCCTTTCCTCGTCCCGCTGAGTTAGAAAAGGAGGGTGACGATATTGTATTAAGATTCTACGTGTGGTTATCCTGAGTGTTACCGCTCCAAAAGCGGTTGTGTTTTTTATACATGTACATTCTTTTTTCTTGTATGACGTAATGCTTGATCTCCTTCTATATCTTCCGGTAGAATACAGGCCTTGCGTACTGCCCACCGCTAATAGAAGTTGATCTGGTTTATAAAGTGGGAAGGGAGAGGAGTACGAAGGCCATGCCAATGCTCGGGTTTTCCTAGTCATGCTTGCCTCTCATATGCGGCCAGAACTGGAAGGCAATTGACTTAGAATGCAGTTTAGAGGAAATAATTTTGAACACTTATTATACATTCTGTATTTCGGTCTCATTTCAATTCCCCTTATATGGCATGAGTAAAGATATCATATATAGTGGGGGACAGGTAGACCGATTCAGTCATTTTGCATAATATTCTCCGTTAACAAAATTAACCGTATATTCGCAATCGGCGCAATGCAACCCTCCTCATGACTCCTCACTTTGAACACCACATAAAGAAAATTCCTCTACATCAACAAAAACCCAACTAATATTCTTAATTCTTTTGATATAAGAAACTATGCCTCTTATTCTTCGCAGTCGTGCCAAAAAGCCTATTCCCACCCAGCACCTCTGAGTTAACCAGGGGGAGAATTGTCAGATTGCATGAGCCTCAAATGAACTATAGCCAAATTTCTCACCATCTTGGCATTCCCCTCAATACTGTTAAAGACAATCTCCGACACCACCGCTAGAGTTAAGACATAGGGCTTAGAAAAGTATTCGAAGAAAAATAAGGCTTGAGGCTGAATGATATATTCAGTCTTATCTTAATACTCGCAGCACTTGATAATCTATTTAACCTTCTTCTCTTTCCCACACGAATATTATTTATTATCTTGGTTAGAAAGCATCACAATTTATCACTCATACATTGTCTACCTTCCCCGGCCGTCATTACTCAGCCCCGGCTGTTGCCACCCACCCCTGGCCGTTACTACCCACCCCCAGCAGTCATTACCTATCCCCGGCAGCCATTAGCCATTCCCGGTCGTCCCTTGCGGTCCCCCTCACTTCTGCCGACACGTGCCCCGCCGTCTTTCCAAATACCTGCATTCTGTGTCCCCCGCCCACCTTGACTACACCCTACCGTCTTCTGATACCCCATAGTCCCCCACCTAATCTTGGCCGTCCTCCCATGTCCCCTGCCGTCCGCCTAAATAGCCACTATTACATGCGTCTCACTATACTAAGAAAGGCCTAGCGTGTAGGGCCCGGCGGTCCCAGCCTAGCTCGGCAGTCACTCGAGTAATTTGCCCTACACCGGACTACGGCTAGCGGTCTTGTCTTATCTTGCCTGTCTTGTCTTCCTGGCATTATCCCCGCCGTCCCCCGCGGGGCCCCCCCGACGGTTCGGAACACTGGGTATTTAGCTTGATGTTTCTTTCACACCCTACAAGTATACCATTAGGCATACAGGCGCTGGCATACTCGGAGAGTATAGACTCCAGGGGTCATGAAAGATCATGAGATATCAGGATGATTTGAAGGGGTCATGATTTGTTACTAGCTTGGTATGTTTCTTTAGAGTTTGTTGGGTTCCAAGGGTTTCTCGGTGTTGCTAATCAGACAGAGTGACATATCCCCTGGCCTGTCCTTAGCTAGTAGACGCAGGAGCCAAACTTCACTCTTCCTGCACAGGAGGGCTTTTCCTCCTTTGCCATTAATGTCACTTTTTTTTTCTGGCATGCTATTTATTTGTACTCAATGATACCTGCGATGATAATCAAGCTTATTGGTTAAAGGACATTAATTTTAATATTTTTTTTCAATTTTCAAGCTTTAAATTTCAAGATTTATGCGCAGTGGTGGTTTTGGTCGTTATAGGGCGCAGTACCCGTTCATAAGTAGATTTTTTCTCCAGATGAGCTTCAGACCTCAGAGGAAAATAAGCCAACTTGCACGAAATGTTTGAGGGAAAAATGTCGCTTGCCCGCATTGCACCGAGAACTTGTAATACCGGAATAGGGCACTGTAGAGCGCGGCACCTATTCACAATAAACTCGAGCCATTCCAGAAGCAGTAGTAGGGAAATATTTAACCCCACACTTTACTTTTTTTAATGAGCATAAGGCAATCAACTAAACCTCTTTGGAGTTTAGTCACGATAGGCTCAATATTTGCACGCAAGCCACACTGTGACGAGGGGGATCACACCCCCTACCGCTGCTGGCACCATGCCATAGCATATCGGTACTCGAAAATAACTGCGAATACACAAGAATTCTAATCAGGTAGCATCCTAACTCTTTCTATCTTTCTAGAGGGTGTGCAGCTTGAGCTTATGTGACTTAGCTTAGAGTAGACTCCTAGCCAAACTCGGTGCTTGTTTTCTTCATCTTGTCTGTCCGAATTAATCACTAGCAGTAGCCTAACCGAGAATCCAGACGATTCCCTCAGCCCAAGTGCTTGAAGAGATAGGGAAATTTACCTTAGAGGAAAAAAAGAAAATCATCTTTTGCATTCTTGGATTTATGCTTGCATACACCTCTATAACATTTCATACAAATCAAAATCATTAACATGGATTACCCTGGGTGGCTCCTATTGTAGTAGGTCTTTATCATCATGAGGTGACCTACCAAAAGTCCACTTTGCACCCGAGGTAATTTCGGGAACGATGGATGTGATGGTACAATAATCCCGCAAGTAGAATGTGGTAGTATTAGATGCGTTGGAGGAGCACAGATTCTGGGAAGCGCACATATGGAGGAGCACAAAAGTGTGGGCGTGTATGTGAGCGCACTAGGGCATGGACGGATAAATAGAGTTACACATAATTTTTCTCTTCTCAAACAGCTGTTAGAAAAAACAACCTCCAATTAACAATGCACACCTCAGCAACTCCTATCAACGCGTCGGAACGATTCTTCCACCTCCATCTGCGTGGGCTAGAGAAGCTGAGTAAAGGTTTCGTGGATATATTAGCTAATTTTGTTCTGGTTCATGTCATGATTCAACAGTCGGTTAGTGGAGAAGAAAATTTTCGCTCCGGATGCGTTTACCTAACCGTCCACGTCCCAAATATCAAAAGTGAAGCTAAAGGGTCTTCACATGGCCATGATTGTGTAGCAAGAGACAGTTCCAAAGTTCTGACGTTGTTTTCAAGTGTCCCTAATTTTGGTTGCTAGGCGGTTAAAACGTGACATTGCTTCGGAGGTGAGTTTGCAAATTTCATCAGAGGCTAGACTGCACGCCAGGTAACCACCAGACCATCTACTCGCCCGCACACCCCAACCGCCAAGCCCCCCTAGACAATCGGTCGGGTCCTAAGGCTAACCGCCTTCTCTAGATACACCTTCCAAAAGAAAGAAAATGATGCTAATAAGAGGTCCACATTGTCGCTGCAAGTACACAAGCCAACCGGGGGGGCTTTACTTTTTCCTTGCTGGGATCTGCGAGGGGCTGAGATCGCATAGTCTGCTCAAGGTCAGAAAAATCTCCCAGGGATGTCTGGTCAAGTATAGTGGGGAAGAAAATGTAGCCGCCCCAGTGAACTTTTGTTGTCGCAATAAACAATGTACGGAGCAAGACGGATGTCATCCTTATCCTCTGCATTCCGTTCTAGTATCCTGCTACCCCCGCGGGTATTATGGGTATGATTTTGTGTTGCCCCGTGAAGTGAGCTCTTCACATACTCGAGTACTTTCCCTTTGTTAAGATCCCCCTTATGGTTTGCCTCCGATGCGTGGAGAAAAGGCTTTAGCACAGAATTCCGTGTAGCGGAGACTTACAAAACCCACAACGGAGGGTAGGCGGGCTGGCATAGCAGTGGGGGTGCTACGTGTTGGTTGTGATGTTCAAAGCGGGCAATGATGCCTATGGCATTGATCAGGAAATAATCTGATCTCACAATACTGGTATGATAAGCAGGTGGGTGGCCTGGGATGGGTAGCAGGGAGGAAAAAAGGAAGGGCTAGCGGAAAGAGAAGAAGTAAACCAATCTATCCTATTAATCATGCACCAAAACTCTTCCCCGTTTATTCCTATCGCGAAACCTGCTTCTCATGGGCATAATATATTTACCGAATCTGATGTATGTTTATATCTAAAAAGCTTTCATCCTCGCCTCTTATAATACAGTAAGGCTACGGCTTAGGCTATACAATAATATAAGTAAATACGAAGCCAATCGTGGAGAAGCTTGAATAACTTAGCCCAGTGGGAACATGGAACAAAAGGCAAATCCAAAAGGTGTGTATAGAAAGAGAATGATGTAAACCAGACACGGATATAGACAAAATTGGTTAAACAAAATCTAAACGATAAGGCAACAAGAAATAGGAAAAAGGGAAGGGCAATTTGCGTAACGAGAAAACAAAACACCCCGGGGGATGATCCAGAGGGTCGACATGTAGGGTGACCCGCCATTCTGCATGTAAAGAACTGTCGTAGCAGGTATAGAATTTTGTTTCGCGAGGTTTATTCTTTTGTGGGGAGAGTATGTCTAACCGATGGAGGTGGAGCTTTGGGGTTTTATCCATGTATATCAAAACCTGTTGGCCCTTTTGGAGAGAGGTTCTGATAGCTGGGACCGCCCGGGAGAGAAGCGCTCTGCATATTGCGGGCTTGCTGTATGATAGGTTATCAAATCAGCCAGCTCTACCCATCCGGTATATAGAGACTAATGCTGTTCCGTTCCAGCAGCATCCTTGGGAGCCCATTGTCACCATTCCCAATAACCCACAGGAGCGGTGTTCAGCCCCACCCATTGCCATTTTTGGGATCAAAGTCGTCCCATTTAAGCAGTATCCACAAGACCACTTCATGCCATTCCAAGCAGCCTACAAGTGCGGTGTTGAGCTCCGCTATGTATTTTCCAAAGCCCGATCGCACTGACTACCAATCACCAGGGAACCACTATTTACTGACCATCAGCGATATCTGAGTTACATTTCTCCAGACAAGAGTCTTTCCTACCTGTATGCTTTCCCCACCCCCGGATTCCAGTAATAGAACAACACCGGCTCAGCCGGCTCCCTGCTTTGGTCCGTTGCGGTGGTCCAAGCGGCGATAGCGACCGCAGAATTTGATCCCCCTCGGCGCCTCTCTCTGTAACGAAATTGACGATATAGTTGAATAAGCTAGTACTGTTCCACGAGTTGAAATTGTCGATGATCCACTGCCGCGGGAATCCGAATTCATTTTTTGGTGAGAGTTAAAGAGTGATCGCGTGTAGTGAGGATCTGACTTCTCTCGGAGCTTGAGGAAATCTATAGGGCCTAAGGGTGGGGGCAAGGGGTGGTAACTGTTGATGCTGTTCGGCATGCTCAGCACCCGCGCGCGGCACTATCGCGCTCAGCATAACGCGCTCCGCCTATGGCTTTGTCGTTTGGGGAGGGGCTAGGGGTATGCGCTTGGGGTCGATGCGGTACCGGAGGAAATACGCCTATGAAAGAGTCAGATGCACGAAGGGCTGGACGCCCGGCGCGGAGGCTATGGGGAGCAGTAGTTTTTTATCCGCTAGCACGGGAGTCTATGAAAGGGAAAGGGGGCATAGAAAGGAAAGGATATGTGCCGCGATGGTTGGAAGGATAGGAGGACTTCATTATGGTTTATACATACCCCTGTCTTTACCGGGGTTAGTTAGTAGAGAGTGAGCGTTAGAGAGAGTGAGGTGAATGAGAGTGAACTTCCCCAGGTTGTGTGTTGGCGAACGGAGTCTTTAGTGCGGCTTTAACTCCGGGCGTTTCGTTTTAGTTTCACCGTTTCGCCATTTCGTCGTCGCGGTTGAGAAGTCACATGAGGCTCTGGCGTTACACAAGCCTGCTCCAACACAATCAGTATTGGCAGTGCTTGCGAAGTACAGTACTAGTACCATCCAGACGTCCGTTCGGAAAGGGACTTACCCCAAGATCGGTTTGGATTCTAGAGCGAAAAATAGGCTAACCAGTATTAAACGTTGGAGTGAAAAAATCATTCATCTGCATTGTACTGTGCCCGCCCCGTGATGTAGCTCTGTACAGAGGTACAGGACCTAAGTTTTGTATGTTCCACAAGCGAAGTTTGCTGCCTTTACCCCCTGTGGAACACACAAAACTTAGGAGCTGTACCTCCGTACCATCCTCACCACCTGTGGAACCTACAAAACTGAGGCCCTGTACCTCCGTAGGGTGCGGTGCGGCTCTGTTCGTGCTATGATACGTGAACAGTGCCATGGTGAAAGCTGTTCGTGCTATGATACGTGAACAGTGCCATGGTGAAAGCAAACCGTGGAGGGGAAGTGTGTTGCCCCGAGCAAACCTTTAGAATACCATGCCCTTGGCGGTCAACCCTTTCGGATACCATCGACCGAGAAATATACCATTCTGCAAGTGAAACCTTTGCAGGGACTGCCCACATTGCAACGAACAACAAAATCTTTACACACTGGCATATCTTTTTATCCCTTAAACAATGCAAAGAAATTGAAAAAAATGACAGAAAAAATAAAGAATTACTTTAACCCTTTTAGTTTTTTCTAGAATTTCCCTATAATTTTGTGACTTTCCATTGGATTTTTGGCTTAAAAAACCATCCCACAGAAAGCCATTCTGTGCGTGAAAAAATAAATATAAGCCATTTACTCAAGCACTCACCCTTTTTCACTTTATTTGTTAATTTTAATTCACCATTTAATGGTGGCCAAAGAGAATGGTAGTTCCCTGCAATGGTTTCATTTTTTCAATGGTATGATATATTTCTCGGTCGATGGTATTCGAAAGGGTTGACCGCCAAGGGCATGGTATTCTAAAGGTTTGCTCTGGAATTATTTGATCTCTTAAAGCTGGCTACCGGTGTGGCTTTATTCAACATATGGTAGATTACTTTGAAAGATATGGTAAAATTGCACCAAATCTGGATGTCTTACAGGTGATCCATATGGTAGCTGAGACATGAGATGAGCTGCCTTCCAGTGTTGTATTTCACTGTTGGCAGAAGGTTGGCTTGGTAGATTCTTTAGATCGCAATTTGCACCCCTCTTATAATGAGTACATCAACCATATTTGAACAGCAGCCCAAGTTTTAGTTCTCGCGTTCCTCGATATAGACTGCAACTCCGAACCGGTCAATACTCTCACTGACCTTTTTCCTGACTATGATGAGGAGGCTGGAGATGTGGATGCCCGGCTGGAGGATATTTTCCTTACCGTTGTCGTTCATTACTTGGGCACGGATGGGCACCATTCTTCAGACTCTGATTCAGATCCCCTCATTCTTGAGATTACACCATCTAATACTATCTCTGTGGGATTAGCGAATACATATCTCATAGAAATTACAAACCTATTGGAACGCTTTCCACTAGATGTTCTGCAAACTGCTGGCCAGGGACTCCCAATACCCACCGCCGTTCAGCACCTCCGGAAAATATAGCAAGGCTTTCACCACTATGAAGCGTCACAAAAGAAGCAACGAACTCTCGCTAATTGGCTTCAAATTGGATCTACTAAGACAAAAGAAACGGAATCTATACTGGTCACTCATCCTTCCCGAATTCCTAAACTGGCATACTCAGCTCCAATACTACCTGCCTCTTCTCTTCCTAACCCCAGGCCCTCTTCAACTCCAACGCCATCTCCTCCCTCTCAAGTTCTTCGCTTTTCACCCATGACCCAAGACTCGATTCATAATTCATATGAAGCCATCAACGCATCCCCTCTGGGCAGTTAACTTCTTGAAGCCTTGGCTGGTAGACATTCCGGACTATTTAACCTCTCATTTTTTTACTTCCTTTCTATGAGAGTTCGGAAGCTGTACTTCCATTGCGCTAGTATGCTCTGACTTGGATGGAAGGGCCAGAGCTGGGGGCATATGCAAAATTTTCTTCCTTATTTTCTTGTTCCTTATAGCCAAAACCATTTGTATGTAACTTCTTTTTTACTACCCCTGTCGATGCCCTATTGCCCCGTTCAGTACACTAGAGGGCTTTTTTTCACCATAGCAAACCAGATTTGGTGGGCCCCGGATTTTCCTGCTCATGCCGTTCATTATAACCAGGGATTCACTATGTCCAGGTTCACTATAGCCGGGGGCAACTGTACTCGTACTGGTGCGGCGAAGGATCGGCCCTCAGGACTTGCCGGATCTGGTTGACTGATATTCGCAATTCTCAGAGCTTTTGTCTCGGAATACGGAGATTACAGGAGTGGCGGAGATACCGGTATAGTACGGGTAGTGGATTTCACGAGTCTTAGCGGTACGAGTACCGTATGATAGTCTCATGCAAAGTCTCATGCAAGTCTCCTGCTTGGTGCTCGAGTAGTTGCTGCGCTCGAAACTTGGCGCTAGAATCACGAACGCTTTTTCGGCTCCCCGGCCGAATGCCACTCCGAGAATAGTGTTAGCTCCAGCCTCACCTTTTCCCTGCACTAAAAATTAGCGCTTATGGCATGTTCCACTGCATAATTCGCATCACACACACTTCGGCAGACTTTTTTCCACATCCTATTCGAGTAGTCCAAGTACCGGTCAACCAGTAGCTGGTCGATTGATTGGACTAGGACTCTACCGACAAAGGTTCAAAATGGCAATCGCCCCTGCTTCCCCCCACTCTCAGGAATCTCATCGACCTACCCTCCCGCATAAATAAATTATTCAAGAACCCACTACAACCTCCGAAACAGCGAAAAATCCAAAATGTCTCAACCTCACATCAACGACAATACCAACTGTTTTAATATTACCAACTCTTTTAACAATGTGTGGAATAATTGCACGGTGGCCGACCAGAAATCAGTAATTTTGGCCTGGCTATCTCCACTTGAACCTCAGAGACGGCACCACGACATTCGAACTCGTAGGATCGACGAGGTGGGGGACTGGCTCTTCCAAACTGAGGAATATTTGGATTGGTTCGGTGGTGTTCGTGGGGGCAAACCTGATGCTTCAGCCTTGTTTTGTTATGGAGGTCCGGGGGTTGGCAAGACCTACATTAGGTACGAGAGAAGACACTCTGGAGAAGAAAGGTATTGCTAATAACCTGTGATTTTAGGTCGCTGGTGATAGATACATTATGCAAGCAGGTAGTAGGGCGGAGCGCTGCCGTTGCATGCTTCTACTTCGACTTCGCCGCTCAGGAGGAGCAATCACCAGCTGCGGTTCTGGGTTCAGTGCTGAAACAAGTTGTCGGTGGACTGAACCAGGTTCCAGAAAAGATAGCCCAAGCATTTCACGACAAAGAGAAGGTCATTGGTGGCCAGAAGCTAGCGCTAGCAGAAATTATGGAGTTTCTGCAGGATATCGCCGCATCACGATCTACATTTATATGCATTGATGCGCTGGACGAGTGTCCGCCAGGACACCGGATAAAGCTTCTGGATTCACTCAGCGAAATTCTTCAGAATTCTCCAGGCGCACGGGTATTCCTAACCGGGAGGCCGCATATCCGGGATGAGGTTGACAAGCACCTTACTAGGAGAGCAGCGACCAGATCCATAACGCCCACCAGGAATGATATCACCTTATTCCTCCAAGCGCAGCTGAAAGAGGATGCGATACCGGATGCGATGGACGAGAGTTTGGAGGAGGAAATTATTCGGAGTATTCCCGAAACAGTTTCAGAAATGTAAGTAAGAAGAAAAGACACCTAAAATACCTAAAGTAGTGTGCTGAAAGATGTTGTATCCAGGTTCCTGCTTGCCTTCTTAAGCGTCAAGATAATCCTGCGAGAGGCGACCATATATCGAAGAAGACAGAAGCTTACAGCGATAAAGAATGGCTTGGATTTGGGAGGCGCATACAATGCAACGCTTAGAAGGATAAAGGCTCAGGGTGGAGACAAAGCAAGACTCGGGATGGCCGTTCTGATGTGGGTCTCCCATTCGTGGCGGCCCTTGCAGGTGGATGAGATATGCCATGCCATAGCAATCCGGGTGGGGTCAAATGATCTCGATGGTGATGATATCCCTAGATATCGACCTTACTAGACTGTTGTCAAGGGCTTGTCACCATAGACAAGGGTGCCTCTACTATTAGGTTGATCCGTATCTTCGCGCGCATTCCGACCTCTTTGACGGAGCCCACTCGACAATGGCGGAAACCTGCTTGACATATCTCAACCTCCAGTACGTCAAGGATTCCTCAGCTCGCACGCCCCCTGACCCTCGAGGCACGCCCTTCCTTGAATATTCTTCTTTATATTGGGGAACCCACATGCAAATGGAGCCCACAGATCGTGCAAAGACAATTGCGCTCCAGCTTCTCCGTCAGTACGATAGTCATATATCTGCTAAATACCTTTGGTATTCAATCAGCCGGGAGTTTCCCAGCCGTCACGTCGATCCCAAGCTATTTTCTGCGCTGCACTGTATCTCTTACTTCGGCATCGTCGAAGTTGCAGATACCTTGATAAAGACGGACAAATGGGATGTGAACCAAAGAGATAGTGCGGGCGTGACACCACTCATATTGGCTGCGAAACATGGGCATGAAGGGGTGGTGAAGTTGCTCTTACGGAAAAAACATATTCAACCCGATCAGCACGAGGCGAAATACGGCCGAACGGCACTCTCGTGGGCTGCCGGAAACGGACATGAGCAAGTAGTGAGGTTATTTCTCAGACCGCAATTTGTCAATCTAGGGAGAATAGATCGGTGGTGGGGGAAGGCGCCGCGAGTAGCGGGTCTACTGTTCAGTAGGAGATATGCTGACCCCGATAGCTCGAGTAAATCCGATCGAACACCACTCTCGTGGGCTGCCGAGAATGGCCATGAGGGAATAGTGAAACTACTGTTGGAGCAGGGAGATGTCAACCCCGATAGCTCAAGTAAATCCGATCGAACACCGCTCTCGTGGGCTGCCGGGAATGGCCATGAGGGAATAGTGAAGTTACTGTTGGGGCGGGAAGATGCCAACCCCGACATCCCAGACACGAAGTGCGGTCGAACAGCGCTCTCGCAGGCTGCCGGGAATGGCCATGAGGAAATAGTGAAGCTGTTATTGGAGCAAAAGGATGTTAACCCCAATACCCCAGACACTATGTATCACCGAACACCATTGTCATGGGCCGTTGAGAATGGCCATGAGGGAATAGCGAGGCAAATGTTGGAACGGGAAGATGTCAACCCCGACGCCCCAGATATTACCTATGGCCGAACACCGCTCTCGTCAGCTGCCGAGAGTGGCCATGAGGGAATAGTGAAGCTACTGTTAGGGCGGGGAGATGTCAATGTTGAAACTAGTATCTAGAGCCGCTGATGGTGAACTGTCCTCATCCCGTTGTAGTAAGATCGACTGTGAGTCACCTTAGTCGTCACATTAGTAGTAGACACGTATGTAGGCTGGGCAGTCATTTTCTTTCTTTATATATAGCCCCGGCCCTGGCTCATAGCTAGGGGATGAATCAGCTTTGTTACTTCTTTTACTTGAACGCTCATTCATCTGGTATCGCTATACCAGCATAGTGCATTCGCTCCACTCAAACCAATAGTCAACCCCGATACCTCATGTGGGTCCGACCGAACATCGCTCTCGTGGGCTGCCGAGAATGGCCATGAGGGAATAGTGAAGCTACTGTTGGGGCGGGGAGATGTCAACCCCGATAGTTCAAGTTACTCCGGCCGAACACCGCTCTCGTGGGCTGCCGAGAATGGCCATGAAGGAATAGTGAAGCTGCTGCTGGGGCGGGAAGATGTCAGCCCCGATAGTTTAAGTTACTCCCGCCGAACGCCGCTCTCGTGGGCTGCCGAGAATGGTCATGAGGAAATAGTGAAGCTACTGTTGGGGCGGGAAGATGTCAGCCCCGATAGTTTAAGTTACTCCGGCCGAACATCGCTCTCTTTGGCTGCTGAGAATGGCTACGAGGGAATAGTAAAGTTACTGTTGGAACGGAAACATGTCAACCCCAGCGCCCCAGATACCTATGGCCGAATACCGCTCTCGTTAGCTGCCGAGAATGTTCATGAAGGAATAGTGAAGCTACTTTTGGGGCGGGAAGATGTTAACCCCGATACTCCAGACACGATGTATCACCGAACACCACTCTCGTGGGCTGTCGAGAATGGCCACGAGGGAATAATGAAGCTACTGTTGGGAACGGAAAGGTGTCAACCCCGACGCCCCAGGTACTTATGGCCGAACACCGCTCTCGTGGGCTGCCGAGAATGGCCATGAGGGGATAGTGAAGCTACTTTTGGGGCAGGAAGATGTCAACCCCGATCCTCCAGACACGATATATCACCGAACACCGCTCTCGTTGGCTGCCGAGAATGGCCATGAGGGAGTAGTGAAGCTACTGTTAGGGTGTGGAGATGTCAACCCCGATACCTCATGTGGGTCCGGACGAACACCGCTCTCGTTGGCTGCCGAGAATGGCCATGAGGGAATAGTGAAGCTACTGCTGGGGCGGAGAAATGTCAACTCCGATAGCTCATGTAAATCCGGCCAAACGCCGCTCTCGTGGGCTGCCGGGAATGGCCATGAGGGAATAGTGAAGCTACTGTTAGAGCGGGAAGATGTTAACCCCGATACTCCAGACACGGTGTTTCACCGAACACCACTCTCGTGGGCTGCCGGGAATGGCCATGAGGGAATAGTGAAGCTACTGTTAGAGCGGGAGGATATCAACCCTGATAGCTCATGTGAATCCGGCCGAACACCGCTCTCGTGGGCTGCAGAGAATGGCCATGGGCGAATAGTGAAGCCACTGTTGGGGCGGAAGGATGTCAACCCTGATAGCTCATGTGAATCCCGCCTAACACCGCTCTCGTGGGCTGCCGAGAATGGCCATGAGGTAGTAGTTAAGCTATTGTTAGAGCGGAAGGATGTCAAACCCGACATCCTACACCCAGAGTATGGCCGAACACCACTCTTGTGGGCTGCCCGGAATGGCCACGAGGGAATGGTGAAGCTACTGTTAGAACGGAAAGATGTCAACCCCACACTTCAGACACGCTCTTTGGTCGAACGCCTCTCTTGTGGGCAGCCGGGTATGCCCAGGAGGGAATAGTGAGGCTACTGTTGAAGCGGGATGATGTCAACCCCAATATCTCTGACATGGTTGCCCGAACAGCGCTTTCGTGGGCTGCCGGGAATGGCCATGAGGGAATAGTCAAGCTACTGCTGGAGCGGAAAGATATCGACCCCAACGCCCCCAGCGGGCGTTATGACCAAACACCGCTCTTTTAGGCTGCCAAGAATGGTCGTAGGGGAATAGTCAAGCTATTTCTAGACCCGAAATACGTCAACCTTTATACCATCTGCAAATCTTCCCAAACACTGCTTGTGCTGGCGGCCAAGAACGTATACAATAATCAACGTACCCGATAGAGTCTTAGGGCTACCTACCTGACGTACCCGACGTCTTTGGTAATTGGGTCCCCGCTTAATTTCCTAGTGTTCGTCATCTTATCTCAACGAAATCGTCATTTGTGTGTACCGGTAGTTTCAGATGAGTATGAGTATCGTGCGGAGTAGCCGGAGATGTTTATTTGTTTCTACTCAGTTTTTCTTCCGGAGTTTTTCGGGGCTAGTTAGAAGTTTTATTTTTTTATTTTTAGATGAACTAACCTCTCTCATTCATCGGCGATCCCTCTCTCTTCGTTCAGCAATAGAATAGATTTAGGTTCAACTAGGATGTTGCATATATCTTGAGATTTATTTTTGGGCGGACGGTGTCTTGGTCTTGTACAGTACGATAGTTATTTTTCTGTTTTTCTCTTATTCTAATGGAGTGGAATGGAATGGCCTATTAGTAATTTTTTTCGGATACACTGGTTACCGACATACTCGGAGGTATATGGAAGGGGTTGATATTTTGTAGCGTGGAAGCGCAGCCGGTGGTGGCCGTGGCAGTGGTGTGGGACCATCCAAGCCCATTTGAAACAGAACGTTGCAATTGTATAGAACGACTAGATTATCTCAGGGGCAATCTCCTGTCTTGTATGCCCGCCAGTGTACCGACTCCCATGTGCCTGATGGCACAAGGTATGACATGAAAAAAACATTATGGAACCAATCCCCCCCGATGCCTAATGCCCAATGGCAATAGGTATCAACAAAACCACATACCCTAAACAATATATCTCCTAACCACAATCCTGATATTATACACCTATACATTTGTATAACCACATAGCCGCATGCCCTATGGGCAATCCAACGATCAAAGGGACACAGCACCTTAAACAGTGGCTATTCAAGCTTCATCCCCCAAATTGTGGCAATACGAGTAGAGTTAGTGCAGTGTGGAAGGAACTTATCGATTGATATCCGGTGACGCGAGAACTCGTGTGTTTACTGCCTAAGCTAAATCGATCATAGTATACAAAGAGACCAAGGGGGGCCATGAACAACAAAACACGAGAAAACAGTAAACTAGAAGATCTGTAGAGACGCTAGCCAAAGACAATCCAACAGATAGACATATCTCCCCAACAATCAACTCCGAAACCCACCCGAAACCCCATTAACCATACCATTAACCATACCATTAACCATACCATATGAACAAAATGCAAAGAAACATCCGGAAACAAGAGGGACTCAGCAGAGACACTGAGGAACCAAACAATCAATCCAGAATCACCCTGAACAACGCTCCATAGGTTAAACTACATACTTGTTCTCACTCAATTTGATAACTCGTATATAGGTACAGCTCCATACAGAGAAAATTATCCATCCCCCCTCGTGCACTTCTTAATTCCGCTCCTGATATACAGGGTATTCCTCAACTCCCTAGCATAAACAGGAATATCCAATTTATTCATCCCCGCTGTTGCGCGAAATTCAATCTATGTCTAAACTATATTATACCCCTGGATCGGTCAGCAATCGAGATATTCTAGGACCGGAATGGCGAATTTTCACGAGCTTCTCTAATTTGCATAATGCTTATCGAGCACTTTTTAGGTAACATGGGAGAGTGCTCATCGAACCACTAGATCAACACCAATAAAGTCAAGTACTACATGTATCAAACGCCTACTCGGGTGTGTCCATAAAAATATAAAAACAAAACTATAACCCTTATCTCTATAAAGATTTGTACCGGGTTATCAGAAAAAATTTCCCAATTCTCACTGACGCCCCCAAGCGCGACAATCTCACAAATGTAAACCCCAGGAGAGAAGTTGAGAATCGTCAAACTCGGAGTAGCGATAGCCTCCAGAGCTCTAACGGTGCTATTATGCAACGGTTCTTGAACCGACATACTAGATAGTATATTAAACCCGCTCCTGGAAACCCACTCTGTCGGGAAATGTGTAATATGGGGGGTGATGGCGGCGGTATCCACACCGCCTTATTCCTTTACGAAGACCCGGGAGTGGAAGAGCTACCCTATTTAATAACTCTCTTCCCTCAGCGAACAGAGCAGTATCGCTAGCGAGCAGCAAACGTTAGCCCCCTAGTGATCTATGACCTCTCTTACAAGCTAGATTTGGGAGGCGCGTATGGGGTAACGTTGAGAAGGATAAAGGCTCAAGATGGGGAGAAATCAAGACTTGGGATGGCCGTTCTGATGTGGATTTCCCATTCGGGGCGACCGTTACAGGTGGAGGAAATCTGTCACGCGACCGCAATCCGGATAGGGTCAAACGATCTCAATAGCGATGGTGTCCCCGCGATATTGGAGGGAGGGTATGTTTGGTAGATGGAGATGGAAGTGTTGGATTTTATCTTTCAATATCGAAAATTGCTAGTACTTTTGGGAGGTTGTGCTAGCGCGGGCCGCACGGGGATAAGAGCTCTGCTTAATTCTAGGCTTGCTGTAAATCTAGGGATCAAATTCGGCGGGTCCACTTGTCCGCTTAATTAGGATTAACGTCGTTTCGTGCCGGCAGCATCCTTACGATCCCATCATGCCCATTCTTAGCAGCCCACCTTAGCAGCCCACGGGAGTGGCGTTCGGCGATATATGGTATCCGGTGTTAAGATTGACGTCGCCCGCTCCAGCACCATCCTCGCGATCTCTCTGGCAGTAATCCTAGGGGCTCCCATCCGGGCTTCGGAGATTCGTCTAGAGCGTCCCTTCATATCAATCGCAATGGTAGGGATGCAATCGCCACCTTCACAATATCTATCATATTAGGAAGTAGGAGACCTCCCTCCCCCGCCAAATTCTCCTCTGGCCTTCTCAGGGCCTCACGTATATGTCGCTGGACTCCTCCCCTACTAAACGTCCCTTGAGGATGGCACCGTACGTATTTTCTATGGGCTGTTCCGCTGGAGCCAGGAAATCGCAATATATTCCCACGGCGGCAACCTATTTCCCCCGCCCTGATCGCACAGACTATCGGTAGCTAGGGGGCTATTACTTGCTAGTCGTCAGCGACATCCGTATCATATTTCTCCGGACAAAACTCCCTACTTGACGTAGCTTTCCCCCACCCCTAGATTTCCGCAACATAGCACCGGCTCAGCACAACCATCTTCCACATCATGTCACTTTCTAAATCCGCTGGTTTCTAGTGCTCAATTCCCCGTATCACCGAGTCGGTCCGCTCGCACACATTTGTGCTGTTGCGGTCGAGTGGCGGTGGCCAATGTACGGTAGAATTTGATGCCCCTAGGCGTCTACTTCCGTAACGAAGTTGACGATATTGTTGAACGAGCTATTACTTCAACTAGTTGAAATTACCGGCGATCTGCCGCCGCTCCCAGAACGACACCAGCACCATAGTCTATTATCCGAATCCCCTTTTTTCATGAGAGTTAGAGAGGGATTGTGTGTAGTGAGAATCCAACTTCTGCCGGAGCACGGGGAAATCTATACTGTTGGAACTGAAGAAGGAGGGAGGGGTAGCTCCTGAAGTTCTGGCATTGCACAAACCTGCGCTAGCCCAATCATTACCGGTGATGCTTAAGAAGGACTTACCAGACGCCTGTTCACAAATGGATTTTGCCTCCAGATCAGCCTTGGATCTCACAAAATAAGGTACCATAGTTTGAGTGCATTGCGCCTGGCGCTCGTAATACTAGATGCCGGTACACCACCGTCGAGTGCAACATCTGTTCACAATACCGGTAGATAAACTCGAGTAGTACCCGAAGCTGGAGGGGAAGTATGGGACCCCTGCTTCACTTTCTTTTTTTTTACCGGTAGCACAAGGCTGTCAACTAAACCCTTTTGAACTACTCGAGCAGAACTAGTGGGCTGAGTACAGTATTTGCACACAAGCCACTCCGTGGTTACGGGGGTTACAAACTTCTCTTATCTCTTGGCGCCATGCGGTGACATGCCCGAACAGGTCTTGCTTTTTTCATCCCATCAATCCAAATCAATCATTAGCCTAACCAAAAACAGATATAAGGCTCACTCCCAGTGCTTGAAGCCCTACAAGTACGAGTACAAGTACAATAACCCATGAGGCGAGAGCGCCCATATTCGAGTAGACTTTTTTTAGGACAAGGATTATTTAAATAGGCATTTAATGAACTCTCTCTGCCTTGGGGTACCACAGATACCCGAGGGGAATAAAGGGAAGAATCCCCCTTCAGCCCCCTGCTTTTTTAACTCTGCACTTGCATATCTGTGGAATGTCATGACAAACAAAAATTACCCTCATGGATTAGGCTATGATACCGGTACAAGTATCTTCTGTCCTTGCGACCGAAATCATTTGATATCACTCGCTAGTTTTGTAATACCGGGATCCGCCAGAAGTCTACAGTACTTCGCTAATTCCGAGAATAAGGGAGGGGCTAAAGAAGCTCTGTAAAGTTTGGTAGATGTCTGTTAGTTAATTCTGTCCCCCCTCACATTACTGCTCAGCATGAGGCCAAAGGACGAGAAAAACTATGCTGCGGCTGACCGTATTCTCACAATACACCTTAGAAAAAGAACAATACAGGGTAAGACACAGAAAGGGCATTGCCGTTGTTAGTTCATAGCCCAACCAGGAGGCATTGCTTCTGCCCCACTTAGACCTCCCGGGCGCACCATCAGATCTTCTCAAGGTTAGAAACAAGCAGAAGGGACGTATCGTATTACACACTAAAGAGGAAAATGTAGCCCACTACCAATGCCACTTTTTTTGTCATGATAAGCAACCTACGAGGAAGGGTTGACCTTCATCCCCAGTATTCAATTTTTGTCCCTGATAGCTTCAGTTGGCTATCCTGTGTCCTGCTTGGCAAAATGCAGGGTTCAATTAACCAGGGCAATAGACTTGTAACCTACAAAGAATTCAATATTCGTGACTTAAGTTTTACACTGCTAACAAGCTAACACTCTCGAAAATCTCTTGTGGTATATATACACAAGTGCTCTAATCTCCTCTAAACGAGAAACACGGAACCCTATTCCAAATGGAGATATTGCGTATTTAAGGAAACCCAATCATTAGAGTCTAGTATGACAGTATTCTAACACCATTGGGGTTCGGCATCTAGAGATTTGTAGGGTTGCATGGATTCGTCACCTAAAATGCGCTTGTGCTATTACGGTATCTACTCATATCCCTTGGACGGTTTGAAACTCTAGAATTCGTTACCGGCCAGATTAGGCAGCCGACGGCTCTACTTGGTCAAATAGACGTTTCCAGTCATTTTTGAGTTCAAACGGCTTAGCGATTGTGGCCAGCTCAAATATTCCCTCCAGCCAAATCGCTCCAAAATAGCCTTAGCGTGCTAATAACGAATTTTAGTGTTTCAGATCGCATAAGGGATACGCGAGGGTGGATGTTGGTGTTAAAGTGTGGCTAGCTATCATGCTTTGTTGAGCACCATTGTAGACCAGTAAACATTGCCTCGCAAGACTTGATGCCCCAGAAATGACCGACCAGATAGACAAAAAATCTCATTTCCCCTTGTAGCTTGACGTCTGGACGACCACTAGCTTGCATATCACTTGGGTTTAAATGATTCAAACGGCAAATTTGCATTAGGTAGGATGCCACACGATATAATACAGCACAGTAACCTACCGTAAACCTACTATTTATCATTTGCCGGGCGATTATAAGAACACACTTTGTTGAAAATTTGCTTATCTTAGCTGCTCACCACATACCTACTAGTTACCGGAGAATTAGCAACATAATCACCACCACTCACGAAGACAGCCAGAGCACAACTTGTTTCCACACTACCTCGGTCTCATCTCTTTTCCTGATACCTGTTTCTCTTCTGTTAGCTCTATACAAATCCTGCATAACACGGCATCCCTAATCAACCGCACTTACTCAGGACTACCAGTGATCCCAAGCGGCCGGTCCAGACCATGGCCCAGACCACAGGTCAGTAGTCCGACTAGTCCGGCCGTGGTTTTAAAAGCCTTGGCCAGTCTGATCGAAAAAACCGACGGCCACCAGGCCAAACCCCGAAGTAGCCCAAGCCAGAGCCGCCAGATGCCCAGGCAAAGCCGGTAGGTTATTCAAATTTTAATTTAGACTAGATGACCTGCAGATTCCCAGGTAGTCTGCAGATATCTGTGAACGGCATGCGGGTTGCGTGCATTTAACGGCGAACCACTTACAATATGAGAACAAATCAGGGAGCTTACTGTGCTACGGGTATACTGATAGATTTCTCAACAACCATGATCATATCCACACTATGCGACTATAACCCTTCCCACAATTATTTCGATGACCTTTCCACTACTTCTAGTCGATTAATCTCAACCGAGGTACTTTCTCCAGCCTCATCTTCCCCGATTTTGTATCTTTTCTCCCACTACGATATTATTGATAATATTACGCAGGATTTAGATACTAACACGATAAAATTAAGATCAAGATATCCGCCTCCGACATGAGAGCTTCCAGTACACATAAAGTCAGCCGAGCGCTATGAGCAATAGTGTTTCAACCCTAATACGCAGAAGTGGATTTATGGGTATTGGAGTAGGGGTTGAAATACCGAAAACCTCCAGGTGACCCAGGCCGGGCCCGGCTTGGGTTTTAGAAAGCCGCTTGCCTACTGTCGGGCCCGGTCGTTTCTGAAAAAGCCTCGCCCGGTCCGGCCGTACAAAAAGCCCGGCGGACTGGCCGCTTGGGATCACTGCCAACCACCACCTGCACAAGTTGCAACAGCATGAAACACCAACCTATCCACAACAAACCCCTCAAAGCTCATGATACTAGACGAACAACCTCCTCTCAGTCTGACGCAATATCAGTGGCAATGGTCTTAACAATACGCTCGGCTATTAGCCTTCCACCTCGGTAATGAATAGAGAAATGTCGGAAGAGGAACTTGTGGTGAGGAAATATGCTGAGTGATCTGGTATGCGCAGGAAGTATGCTGAAGTGGAAATGTATGATCTGAGAAGGATAAAAAGCTCTGTGTTTTTCCCTTGTCAGTTGCTTCCTGATCATGCACCGAACATCCATCTCTCCCTCCCCTTGATCAATTTGTACTTGGACAATCAGTCATTTGTTTTCTGTGGTTTCACACTTTATTTTTTTGTTGGAATTGTTTTTCGTCATCATACCTGTTTCGCATCTATCATAAGATGGATTCTCCAGTTATTGAATATCTAAACCGTTGTCCGTTGATTTGTTGAAAACACTTTAGATCTTCGGAGATGTAAAGTCACTCGGCAAATACCTTTGTGGAACGGAGGTTCTCTCGGAGAGAGATTATAGGGACTAACAGGGAGGTACAGTGATGGCCACCATAATGCTCGAGTATAAACTTTTGGTGTGATCGAGCGCGATTTATGCTCGAGCATGGGCCAAATTTTCTGCTCGAGCATGATCGTGGCCATCACCAGGGAGGTATCATAGGATTAAGGCATCTATGGAGTGGCCATTTCCCTAGCAAAGGGAAAGTCTACTTCAAAGAAGACTTTTGCTGAGTGGCCGTACTTAGATCATATTCCACCCTAAGTCCCAGATTCCTCTATTACAGTTCATAAAAAGCGGCTGAAAACCCCCGCTTACCAGCTAATAGTGGGTGTTTGACCCTTAGATACCACGACGCCGAGGATGTTCTTGGAGTCAATACTAAGAACGGCCATGAGGGGATAGTGAAGCAAGTGTTGAGGCTAGGAGATCGCAACCCCGACACCCAAACGCAAGCCATGGCCTAACACCGCTCTCGTGGGCTGTAGAGAATTGGAATGCAAGAGTAGCGAAGTCACCGTTGCGACAGAAAGATTTTAACCCCAATAGTTCAAGTAAGTCAGGCCAAGCACCGCTCTTGTTGGCTGCCGAGAATGAGCGGGATAGAGTCGTAGGACTGCTGGAGACCGGGCATCCCTGACGTATCCTGTAGTTGGGCCCCTGCTTTATTCTGTGGAGTTTACGACCCTGTCTTATGGAAATCGTCGTTCCCTGATCCGGCAGTGTGAGATGAATATGGGTTTGGTAGTGTACAGTCGTGTAACAAAAGTCTTGGCACCCACGGTAAAAATTTATCGTGCTTTTACTTCACCTGAACCACCACCGATGGCACCACCACATATACCGTGCTCAAAGCAGAAATGCGATCGTGAGAAGCAGAACCTTGTGAGTTCTATCCTTCATCATCAACATCCCGAGTGAGGGTATCAGCGACTAGCTGATGTGACTAGTCGCTCCAAATAACAAGTCCGCTGTAACCGGTACAGGTTACTGTTCAAGTTTGGGTTCGAGTATCGTTTGATACTCAGTATGTTTTATGATGGAGTTTGATACTCATGATGTTTTATGTTTGGTTTCGAGTATCATTTGATACTCAGCATCTTTTATGATTGAGTTTGATACTCATGATATTTTATGTTTGGTGTCCAGTATCGTTTGATACTCAGTATGTTTTATGTAATGTTTCAAGACTACTGTTTGGGAGACTTTATGGTTATTGTTTACAAGGCTCCGGTTAGCCTGACAAGTGTATTTAAGACCTGCTATTCTCTGAACTTAGAGAGAGCAGACTTCGACAGACAGAGTTTTCAATATACTTGGTTGAACAGTTGCTTCTTGAGTTCGCTTCGAGAATCCATTAAGACCAAACATACTTAGCTATTAGGAACTACTTGGTAGTTGCGATATAGTAAGAAGTTTGTTACAACAACTTAGTCTAAGCCTCCGGTACTTAGTCTCGTTATATACCGCACTTTG